>Ga0183101_1000418_pt1 | contig 66606 bp, 47 predicted proteins | sample Biomet3_FD_127790 | JGI IMG/M metagenome (GOLD analysis project Ga0183101, IMG submission 127790) | Microbial communities from bioreactor (seeded with sewage sludge) at LBNL, California, USA - Biofuel metagenome 3 | ecosystem: Engineered > Bioreactor > Anaerobic > Unclassified ... | reverse complement strand
CTGAAACTGACTAAGACGGAAAGAAAATAGAAGCAAAAAAAAGTTAAAAATAAGGAAGTGCCCCTGGGCCGATATATCGCCCCAGGGGCACTTCCTACTTCCATAGAAAAGACCCCCGTAATTAACTTGATAGGTATGGAAATTTATTTTATCATATCAGCACTAACTGTATAATCCTTATCAGCAGTCTTTATAACAACTGTTCCGATTGCATCTTTAGCTATACCTTTTTTGAATATTATTTTTACTTTTCCATCGACTATTGTATATTTATCTTCTAATACTAATGCAGTACCGTTAACTGTTACACCAGTAACCTTTGTTGCATCTGCTACCGTTACATATAAATTACTTGAGAATAATTCTTCTGTATATTGAGCTGCAGTAACAAATGTGTCTGTTGCAGCTGAAGCTAATGCCTCTACCGATACGTCTAAAGCATCTTTTGCCGCATCAACCTCTGCTTGTGTAGCAGTTGCTGATAAGTTTTGAGCTTCTGTTAACTTAGCTTTCATTGCACTCCATGAGCTAGCTGTATACTCAACCTCAACTTTTGCTTGTGCTGTTGCTATTGAATTATTTAAAGCTTTTATGCTAACTAAATTTGCAACTGCTTCATCTAATTCTGTTTGTGCAGTGGTAACTTCAGTTTTTGTTGCATCAGCATTTGCTACTACAGTTGCAGCTGCTGTTAACTTAGTTTTCATGGTTGCCCAAGTTGTAGCTGTATAATCAGCTTCTGTTAAAGCTTCTGCTGTTGCTATTGAAGTATTTAAAGCTTTTATACTAACTAAATTTGCAACTGCTTGATCTAATTCTGTTTGTGCAGTATAAACCTTAGTTTGGGTTGCAAGAGAACTTGCTGCTACAGTTTGTGCCGCTGTCAACTTAGTTTGCATAGCCGCCCATGTTGTAGCTGTATAATCAGCTTTTGTTAAAGCTCCTGCTGTTGCTATTGAAGTGTTTAAAGTTGTTTTGATAATTTCACTAGCGCTTGTAACCTTAACTGTTTTAACCTTATAGTCATCAGATGTTGGAACAAATTTGGCATTGTTTCCATCTTCATCTTCTTCACTTCTTAAATCGATATCGCTATCATCTGAAGTTGCAGTTATATCAATTTTATCTCCTACTTCTATATAGTCATTAGCATTCTTTATTGTAAACACTAATGTAGGCTCATCTCCACTTGTATCTAAAGCTACTGATGAAATATCTAAGTTCTTTCCTTCAGTTGAATTTGTGAATATAAAGTCATCTTTGTATGATCCTAATATGTCTGTATCAACTGGTGTCTTCATAGTGATATTTACTACTGCAGATGTTACTGCACCAGCAGAATCTATAGTAGCTGTTGAACTGTAATTATCTCTATCAGTTTCTGGAGCTATTTCATTATAGTAAAGTTTTTGAGTTTCATTTTGTATTGTACGTCCACCTATATCCTCTGATGGATCTGATGAAGATTTGCTTATTTGAAGTACAGCAGAACTTCCAAGGGCCATTATCGCATCTGCAGTTGAATCTTCATTGAATGTAAGAGTTACTGTTTCATCATCAAAATCTGCATCGTCACACTCTATTCCAGAAACTTTAAAATCTGATGGGTTTATTGTATCTAAAGCGGTGTCTAATTGGAACTCTGCCTTAACGTCATCCCCATCTTTATATAATTTAAATGTATTTTCTTCTAGCTCTGGACCACTACTTGAAGAACTTCCTATTGTTAATGCTCCTGGATATACTTCATTACCTGAATAATCTAGAACATTCTTAATTCCAATTCTCTTTACTGCATCCTCATCACTAGGTGCACTTGAAGTTGTATATACTGTTTTGTTAGCATCATCAAAGTCTATAACTACACCTTTATTGTCAGTACTTACTGTTATATCAACATCATCTGGAAGATCTTCTGATTCTCCTTCTCCATTAATATAGTAGTAGTTATCCTTATCAGAAATTGAAGATGAATCCATTTCTGAATCAAAGTATATAGCTACTTCTGTATCTGATTTTCTGAATGCTTCTATATCATCTACGCTTGTTGATGTATCGTCATCCCCATCTACAGTTATTGTTTGATCATCCATCCTATTTGGATCACTTGCTTTATCAATTATATTTTCAACATATAAAGTATATTTTGAACTATTTAATTTATATGATGATTTATCAAACTTAATATCATAAGTATCAGTATCTGCCTTATCATCTTCATCAACTGATGAGGATGCTTCTATATACACTCCTGATTTAGTCATTAAGTCTACATTATTTGAGTTTCTTAATTCATAGTTATCCTCATTTGTTGCGTAAGCATACTTAACATCTTCACTAAATTGAACACGAAGTGTCTTACTATCTATTACTGTAGCACTTAATACTTCTGGCTTTGTTTCATCCTTATCTTTATCAAAACTCTTTCTTGTATCATCATCCATTTTGTTTCCATAAGCGTCTTTAACACTATCAGTCATTGATAATATATTTGTGTTATCTTCTAATATATCATCAGGTATATGTGTTATTTTTACAACAGTATCATCATCTTCAAACTCAAGTGTAGCTCCATCTATATCATCTTCATTTATCTGATAATAGTCTTCATTTAAAGCGGTTTTAGTATCCATTGGTCTATCAAATCTAATTTTAAGTTCTCCATCATCAGAACATGTAATATCCTGTATTTCTGGTTCAGTATCTACATCATCTACATCAATTGTTTCATCTGCTTCTTTGAATGAAAATCCTGCTGCATCAACTAATACACCATTATCTGCATCCTTGATTTTCACTGTAAGGTCTCCAGAATCAAGTCCTGAATTCAAGTAAAATTCTACTTTGCTTGCCCAAGTCTGTGATCCATTAGTTGCTGCTTCTTTTACTTCACTGTAAGTAGTATTGTAATTTGATAGTGTCTTACCATCTACTTTGATTAAAGCTGCTACTTTACTTAAGCTGCTCATGTTAACTGCTTCTGAGAATTCAACAACAAGTTTGTTGTTACCTCTAACAGATACATTCTTAATTGTTGGAGCTGTGATATCCTTAAATTCTATTTTATCACTATAGGTTTCTATTGTTTCTGTCTTATTTTCAGTTAATACACCTTTTTTAACTGAAACAGTCTTTTCATCGCCCTGATTTATGTCAAATTCACTTTTTACCAAAGTAACTCTAACGGTATTATCATTTATTAATTCTACGTGAGCATTCTTATCCGTTAACTGTGTTCCAGCAACCTTATAGTTTGATGTTAGCTCAGCTGTATCTTCATCAACATTAGTATTAAATGCAATATCAAATTGGTTAAGACTTATTGGCTCTATTGAAGAAACTGTGTTATCTCCATTAGTAGTGCTACCTCCACCATTATTTGTTGGATTAACCGCATAATTTATAGCATCAACTGTAGAATTTGAAACAACTCCTGATCCACCTATAACGTTAAGGTCAGTAGTCTTAGTTGCTTTAGCTTTGATGTAGCTTATAGCTTCAGTTGTAGCATATGAATCTTCAGTATCAACTAATACTAATGGAGACGCCGTCTTTCCTGCTAAAGCTGAAGCCACTAGAGCATCTGCATATCCATCTCCACTTGCATTTGCAACGTATAACTTATCAGCTTTTAATTCTGAATCAAATCTGTTTAAAACATTTATATTAGTTTGGAACCTAGTTGTTCCACCATTTACTCTTTCAACAGCTCCTAGCTTGTTATAGATACTCTCGTTTATTACATTAGTTGTTCCTACAACTGTAGCACTTGAGTTATTAGATTTTACAAAGTTTACTACTGATGTCATTGAAGAAGCATCATTGTTTCCTAATAACAATATCTGTCCTTTAGCTGCTGCTACAGGTGCTACTGATAAAGCATCTGAAAATCCTTGTCCACCAACTAATAAAACATTTCCAGCACTAACTCCTAGTTCTACTAACTTATTAGCTACCGCTACGTTAGTTTCATATCTATTAGCTCCTTGAAGCTCTATTAAGTTGTAATTAGATCTTAATCCAGCTCTTATTGATTGACTTACTGAAGCATTTCCACCTACTACATATACATTTGTTGGTTTTAATGTTTCTAATGCTGATTTAGCATAATAGTTTAATGATCCTGATGTTGTCAAAAGTATTGGTGCATTTAACTTTTTTGCCAGTGCAGATGCACTTACTGCGTCTGCATATCCTTCACCTGAAACCAAAACTACATCTGTAGCTCCAGTAGACCAGTTAGTTGTAGCAACTTGAGCTGCTGTTGCATATCTGTCGGAACCACTTGTTCTCGTGACTTGTCCTGCTGCTGCACGAACTTGAGTAGATGACAAAGCCGTAGTTAAAACCAAAGATATAACCATTCCACTTGCTAATGCCCTTGAAACTTTTTTACTCATAATATCCTCCAATCTTATATTTAATAAACCAATTACTATTTATTTTATTATACATCCTAAAGCATCTTTATTCCAGTATATACATTTATTATTATAAATTTCTATTGTTACATTTTTGTGTCATTACTGTTACATAATTATGTAATTTTAAAATACTTTGTAATTATTCAAAATAAACAGTTTGGAATTTATATACAACTATATCTACTGTCTATAATAATTACTTGCACCCTGTTGATATAACTAATTTACTAAAGTTTTAGCTTGTTATATAATGTATTATAAGGAAATTTAAATCAAAAGGGGGACTAATTAATGACAAGAAAGGTGAAACAAACTACTGCAATTCTGCTCTTTATATTTACACTACTAATTGGATTTAAAACAATTGTATTTGCAGATGCTAGTAGCGGAGACGCTAAGACCGAAGTAAGGGGTTATATTGATAGTGATACTACATGGACTGCATCTAAGAGCCCTTACTATATTACAGGAAAAATAACTGTTGCAGAAGGGGCTACACTAACAATAGAACCAGGGGTAACAGTATATTTTGCAGATGAGTATTATCCATGTGATTTGAAGGTTTATGGTAATTTAATTTTGAAGGGTACTACTGATAACAAGATAACACTACAGTATGTTAACAATAAGGTTACAGGTGGAGCTATTTTTAATAACATTAATGGACAAACTATTGAAAATGTAGATTGTAAGGTTCCTATTACTTTAAATGGAAGTAATAATATTATTCAAAATTCTAGTGTTAGGGAATTATATACTAAAGGGGATTATAATACAATTACAAATTGCACTTTAAATTATAATTACAGTAGTAATAATAGTTATAATCTTGTAGAAGGCAATTATAATAAGATATCAAAATCTAAAATAACATTTTATTATAATAAAGTTTATGTAAAAGGAAATTATAACAAAATAATACAGAATACTATTGGCGACTATTATAGCGGTGGTGGTAGTTTATATCTTGAGCAAAACAACAATTCATTTCACCATAATAACATTGGTGTAGATAACGTATATACTCAAAAACAAGGACTAGTTAATGTAAGAGCTAATTATAATGGTAATTATGTACGTGGAGCAGATACAAACTCTACACCAATCTACTCCCCAGTATCCAACAACCAAATAGACATTACCAAAGACCTAACCTTCGACGGAGAAGTCCCAGTACTAAAATCCTACATCCCATCTAAAACTCAAGCAGGAGTAAATGAAGACGTTACATTATCAGTAAGACTTACAGATGACTCCAACATCTTCGGAGTTTTCTGGGTAAAAGACGAAACATCAGGATTCTTTAAAAATAATCAATTTACTTATGATGATAAAACCGATACATACTCCATAGCAATACATTATGACAAAGAAGGAGTGTACAAACTTCCAATGCTAGCTCTAATTGATGACTATAACAATATTACATATGTAGACGTAGCTAAATATCAGAGTGGTAAATTCAATAAATCAATTACAGTTGGAACTTCTGCCGCTTCTACTAATGCAAACTTAAAGTCTATTTCAATAAATGGAACTGCTGTAGCTAATTTTAGTTCTTCTAACAAAACATACAACGTTACTATTCCTAAAACAACTACTGTAAATAAGCTAAACGTACAAGCTATAGGAGAAGATAGCGCTGCAGCAGTTTCAGTTTCTGGGGACACTCTTGTTAACGGAGCAGCTTCTATTAAAATAATTGTTACCGCTCAAGATGGAACAACTCAAAATACTTATACCATAAATGCCACTAAAGAATCAGATACTTCAACTGGAAACACTAGTACAAAAGGTGATGTAAATAGTGATGGAAAAGTTACTGTAATGGATGCTGTAAAGATTGCTAAGTTTGTTATCGGATCTGACACTTTAACTGATGTTCAAAAGCTAGTTGCAGATTTTAATGGAGATGGAAAAATAACTATAATGGATGCACAAAGCATTGCAAAATACGTAATTGGACAATAATCAATTATTCAAATAACAAAAGTTAAGGAGGTCCAAAATTGAAAAGAAAACGACTACTAATTATAATTCCTCTTTTCCTCCTCTGTTTCTTTAGTATGACAACAGTAACTCATGCAGCTAATTCTTATACAACTTGGAATGGAAAAACAGAGGTTTCTTCTAATAAAATATGGTCTGTAACCTTTACTGGTGAAGCAGATTCATCTTATATAACAGATTCTCATATATATGTTAAAGACTCCAGTGGTAATCTTGTATCTGTAACTCTTTCTCTATCTTCAGATAACAAGACTGTACTTGTACAACCTTTAGTTTCCTATGAAGCTAGTAAAACTTATACTTTATATTTAGATGGAGTTAAATCTAAAAACGGAAAGGTATTAACTAAAAATATAACTATGAATTTTACTATTGCAAGTTCAGGTACTTCTTCTACCTCTAAGTATTCTTATGGAGTAATACAAAGTATGGATGTGCAAAATGCTCAGGTAGTAGTAAATATTTTAGGAAAAGGTCTTATTAAATATGATTATACTGATGACTGGGCAAATTATGATACAAGCAGTATAGTTATGCTTGATAGCAGCAATAACATTTACTCCTATGACGGTAAAAACTTTAAACAAGACAATTTATTTGACTATAAAAACTCAAAACTTAAATTTTCCAACATATCAGGAAGTTATGATATAGCTTCAGATGCACTTGTTGTCTTTTGTGATAACTCCGGAAACTATGTAAAACAGGGAAGCATAAGTAATTTAACAGAAGCAGCTTCTGATGAGAAATTAACAAGGGCATTAATAGATCCAGATACAAATAGAATAAAAGTACTAGTAATAGAACAATAGGAGGTGAATAATCTATGAAGAAAAAGTATAAAGTATTGTCATTAATTCTTATATTTTCAATGTGCATATCTTTTTTCAGTGTCGGAACGTTAAAGGTGTATGCAAGTGATACTACTAAAATCTATTTTGATGATATGCAAATTAAAACAAGTGACACATCTATAGTTATTCCTTTGAAAGTAGATGGACTTTCTGATAGTAATGTGATGGACGGTATATTTATGGAAGTTTCCTATGACAACACTAAGTTAACTTATACTGGACTTGAAAATGGAAGTAGTGCACCCTCTTTTCAATACTTAGCAAACTCTAGCGGAAATACTCTTAAAATAACTGGATTTGCCGCAAGTAGTGTGAAAACTAACGGTGAGATAGTAAACTTAAAATTTGATGTAAAAGATAAAACAGCCTCACCAAATTTTAAAATTACTAAATGTGAAATTAATGATGTAGGCGCAACTATTCAGAATGGTAATATTTTTGTGGCTTCATCTAATTCTCCAACTAAAAAAACTGTATACTTTGACAATCTAAGTATAGCATCAGATAAAAGTGAATTTACTTTACCTGTTAAGGTTAAAGGAGTTACTTCAGATAGTGCTATAGAAGGACTCCTTTTAAAACTATCTTATAATGGACAAACTATAAGCTATATTGGTTATGAAAATGGGACAGAAGCACAAGGATTTCAGTTTTTTAATAATACTACCTCAAATACTATCAGCATCACAGGCTTTGGAGCCTCTTCTATAAAAACAGATGGGGAGTTATTAAAACTAAAATTTAAAATACTAAATAAAAATAATCCTATTAGCATTAGTGTAGTACAAGCACAACTTAATGATGTAGATGCAGATATTAAAAATGGAACTATATCTCAAGTAGCTTCAACAAGTAATTTTAAAGTATACCTTCCAGACACTACAGTTAAATCTACTGAGGAGATATTTTCTATTCCAGTAAAAGTTATGGGCCTCACTAATGACAATACAATGCAAGGTATCCTAGTAAAACTTAATTATGACAATAGTAAATTAGATTATCAAGGAGTAGATGTAGGGTCAGAAGCAAATGGTTTCCAATACTTTGATAATAAAAAGGATAGTTCAGTTACCATTACTGGATTTGCTACTAATGCCTTAAAGGCTGATGGAGAAATATTAAAGCTAAAATTTAAGGTACTAAAAAGAGAAAATCCTACCTCTGTAACTATTAAACAAGTTCAAATTAACGATGCTGATGTTACAATACAAAGTGGCAGCCTTACCTTTGAAACTGCACAAACAGCTACATCAGGATTAAAAGACTTCACTGTAAATAGTGGTAAAGTCGTTATATCTAATTCATCACAATTAGATTACAGTGTAACCGTAGATACAACAAGCAATCTAACAGTAGCTGCAACTGCAGTAAATAGTGATGATTTTATTAAAATAGATAAAGGTAGTTTTGACAGTAACGGAGTTGCCAAAGTTACAATTAAAGTTATGTCAGCTCAAAATTCTTCTGATATTAAAACATATACCATTACCGTTATAGCAAAGAAAACCACAGATACTGCTGACTTAAAATATATTAGTGTAAATGGTAAGCAAGTATCAGGATTTGATAAAAATACTTTAAACTACAATGTATCTATATCAAATCAAGTCAAATCACTAAATATAAAAGCTGAGGCAGCTGATACAACAAATACAGTTAGAATAAGCGGAAATTCCCTAGATTCCAGTGGAAATGCAACAGTAACTATCTCAGTTATAACCCCCTCTGGAGTAGTAAAAACCTACACATTAAATATAACATCTGTATCAGATGATGGAACCTTTAAAATTATATCTATGAATCCAGGAGATGATGATAGTAATATTGCAGTAAATTCAAGTGTAGTTATTCAGTTTTCCAAGGAACTTTACAGATTAACTGTTGATGAAAACTCAATTTACATTCTTGATAAAAATGGCATAGCAGTTTCATCTAGTGTAAAATTAGATATGGATGGAACAAAAGTTACTATTACTCCGTATGTTAATTTACAGTATGATACTGAATACACAGTAGTTGTTTCCCAAGAACTTAATAGTAAGGATGAAGAAGCCTTTCCAGATAAGGTTTCGTGGAGCTTTACAACTGCTAAATACACTCCAGCACCTATAGTAGTTCCAAGTAAACCAACAGAGCTAAAAGGAACTTCATTATCCTCCTCCTCCATAAAGTGGACATGGAAGGATAATAGTACTAACGAAACAGGTTTCTTACTAAAGGACGAAAACGGAAAAACTATCAAAAAGATAGACAGATTAAATACTAACTTATATACAGAAACTGGTCTTAATCCGAATACAGAATATAAGAGAACTATCTCTGCCTATACTATAGATGAATTAGGAAACATAGTAGAAAGTGACCCTTCATTGCCAGCTTCCGTAAAGACAAAAGCACTTAAACTTAAACCTATTGTAGTATTTGCAAGAGTTGACGAAATAACATCAGAAAAAGTAATTTGGAGATGGTATCAAAAAGGTAGCTCCTCCTACGAGATTAAAATATATGATAAGGACATGAAACAAGTAGGTTATGTAAGTCAATCTTCACAAAAATATGAAGATAACATTGATATAGACAAAAATGATGCTGAATTTGTTAGATACTTTACAGTATATGATCCTACTTTAAGAGTAGAGAGCACTCCTTTTAAAGCCTCTGTAGTTAATCCATACTATGGAACAGGTACTAACTTAAATACTCCTGTTGTAAAGACAAGTTCTATGGTAAATGGAGTTATAACTCTTACTATTAAAGATAAGTCAAGAGATGAGCAAGGCTTTAGAATATACAGAACAAATGCAGCGGGACAAGTACAAGAAATGGTGCAGGAAGTTCTTACTGCTGATGCTAATGGAATAAATGAAAACATTGGTGTGAATATTACTGGTCTTGATTCTCAAATGACTTACTATTATGTGGTTAAAGCATATAATAGTACTGGTGAAGGAGAAGCATCAGAGGTTATATCAATAAATGATTAAAATATATAATTAGTAATAAAAAGTAGCTTACATTAAATCTGTGTAGGCTACTTTTATTTGGCACCATCCGTAAATTTGTGTAAGTGAAGGTTCATTATTACTTATAATGGCTATAAGTAAGGTTATTTAATATATCTAAATCAAATAGTCTTATAGTATAATTAGAGATGAATTCTATTTAAGGGGGTATAACTTTGAACTTTAAACACATTAAAGATATGATTGGTATTCTTATAGTAATTTTTATGTTTTTTATACCTGCAAATGTACAAGCTAATCAAATAGAAAGCAAAAAAATTATTAGTGGAAGTAGTCAGTATATAAACAGAACTCTTCCTGAAGGGGCGAGACTTGATTACACAAAAAGTGTACAGGCCCCTATTTACAGTGCTAGCAATGAGGTCTTATACTCACTGTCTGACCTTAAATCTAAAGTACAATATAGTATGAATAATAGGATAGCAAGCTTTTCAATTACTTATAAGGGAGATACTTCAAATTTGGAATCTGACTTAAATAATATAGTTAGTGATATTCTAAGTGAAGATGACTACTTAAACTATTCTTATACAGGATATCAATGGGGTTATAGTGGCTATGAAAATAATGTTACCATAAACTTTTCATTTAGATATCTTACAACAAAAACACAAGAAAGCTTTGTTGATTCAAAAGTAGCTAGCATATTAGGACAAATTATTGATTCAAGCATGAGTGATGATGAAAAGGAAAAAAGCATTCATGATTATATTGTGGCAAATGTCAAATATGATACATCTCTCACAAGATATAGCGCCTATAACGCCTTAAGTGAAGGCAAAACTGTATGTCAGGGATATGCACTATTAGCCTTTAAGATGTTAAAAAATGCTGGAATCCAAAATAAGATTGTTGAAGGAACCGCGGATAATGGTTATGAATCAGAAAGTCATGCCTGGAATCTTGTAAATCTAAATGGAAAATGGTATCACTTAGACTGTACCTGGGATGACCCTGTTCCAGATATTCAAGGCAGAGTTTTATATGATTATTACAACATAACAGATGCTCAAATTGCCCTAGATCATACTTGGAATCACTCAAGTTACCCTAGTGCTACAACAATTTATGTAGTATCAAATGACAGTGTTAGCTCAGATTTTTCAAACTATAAAAAATGGAGCAGCAGCTCTAGTGTATCTAAAGATAAGATTTGGAATATAAAGTTTACCAAGCCTTTTGATATATCTACTATAAATAGCAGTAACATATTAGTGCTTAAGGAATATAATAATGGTTTATACGCTATAAATGATATAGAAATTACTTATAATAATGCTAATGATACTATATCTGTTAAACCAACAAAAGGATATACACTTGGAAACACATACCATTTAATTGTGACGCAAAATATTCTATCCAAGGATGGAAAGGCTATTCCAAAACCCATTATTTTAACCTTTAGTGTAGTAAATTAAATAAATTCATTATAAAAAGACTGATAAATATAATACATATACGGGTATTATATTTATCAGTCTCCTTATTATATTCCAAGCTTAAGTTTCCACTAAAAAACTATTTGATTACTTATACTTTATAGTTATAGTTTTACTGTCACTTCCACTATTTATAGTTAAATTAAATTGTCCATTTGAAGCTATCATATCAAAAGTATTTTGAGATAACCCTGGTGCTCCAGTGTCTGGTATTCCAAAATCACTTGGCACACTGACCTCAGTCCATCCAGCATCTATGTGTTTAGTCTTACCCATACCATTTATTAATAAATCTAAATCCTTTGCGTTTAGTGAATATATCCTTATTTTCACAAGATTATTATTTTTAAAGTTAGTACTTATATCTACACTCTTTTCATTGTTATAATTAAATTTACTTTTTACATTGTTTGAGAAAATAAATTCAATATCTCCATCTGATTCCTTTGTTGTCCCAGTTGAGCCTCCGCTTCCTCCACTTCCTCCTGTTGAAGGTATAGTTGTACTTCCATTTGTATTTATGTAACTTTCAAGGGTAGTTACAATACTCTCTGGAACTGCAGCAGCTCCCCCTAATGCTGTAATAATAGAATTTGATTTTATATTAGACTTTATAAAATCTTTAGCCCCATCCTGTACAGTTTTATAAGTCAATATAACCGGTGAAGAAGTTTTTACTGCTAATGCTGTACCTGATAATGCATCTGCAAATTCCTTTCCAGTTGGTCCATCTGCTTGTACTATATACAGATTATCAAATTTTAAGTCATTTATAAAGTATTTCATTACATTAAGGTTAGTTTCAAATCTATTCTGACCACTAAGTCTTACAGGAGATTCAGCTACTTGTTGTGCTGCTGAGTTACCTATGACCCCTACCCCACCTATTATATAAGAATTTTTTATAGATGTATTGTTTTGTTTTATATAATTCTGTACTACAGCTGGCAGTTCATCTTTACCAGTCAAAAGTATAGGCATATTTTTCTGAGCAGCTATCGGTGCAATAGAAAGTGCGTCTGCAAAGCCATAACCGGAAGTCACTGCAACTCCACTTACAGTTCCAAGCTCTTTTGCAACTAATACTGATGTTTCATATCTGTCATTACCGCCAATTCTCTTAACATCACTGACTAAAGAATTTAGTTCCTTTTCTGCAGTTTCAGAAATTGAAGCATATTTCCCTATTATAAAAATATGTTTTGCATTTAATCTTTTTATCTCATCTTTTGTTTTACTGCTTAAATTATTACTTTCAGTCAAAAGTATTGGAGCATTATATTTTTTTGCAAGAGGAGCAGCACATAATGCATCCGCATATCCTTCACCACTAGCAATTACCACATAATCAGAACTTGTCCATCCTTGTTTTGAAATTGAAACAGCTGTTTCGTATCTATCCTGTCCCCAAAGTCTATTTGATGATGCTGAAACTGAAGTTGAACAAATGCTATTTGCAGCCGTTCCTAAAAGAACGCCTAGTAAGACTGCTATAATTTTTTTATTTCTTCTTATCATTATTTGCTCTCCTTTGTAATTTTATTTTAAAAAAGTGTTACTTAAAACATTTACTATACTTATAAATATCCTTTATAGCCATTTATAATTTTATCATTAATACAGGGTCTACTCAAGTTAGTATTTTAAAATAAATCACAATATAAGAGCTAACAGTTTAATTCTGATAGCTCTTATTGGTAAATTGTAATCTTAACTAATTGATAAATTCTATAGTAAAAATTGTAAAAATATCAATAAAATTATTTACCAAATTATTCAAACGTATTATAATAGATTTAGAATATATTTTTAGGGGGTGCATACCATATATGTTAAAAAATAAAAAAACTATTATTTTATGTCTTACCTTTCTCATAGCTGCCGGCATAGACTTTGGGGTAAATAAACCTGAAAAGGTACAAGCAGCATACAATGACTCCTGTGACATGATTTATAAACACACTGACACAAAAGTTAAAAATGAAACCACTAGTTTACCCTCTCAGTCCTGTGATTATAACACTGGACTAGATTCAGAAAAACAAATATCCACATCTAAAGCATCTTACAAAGATAAACTTAATAACAGTAATTCTTTATTACCTACAGACTCTAATAAATCAACAACTGAAATAGACAATATTGAAGAGATACTAAAGAACCAATTAAAAGAATTAGGTAAGAGTAATGATAACCTAAATAGTACTGATGACAAAAATGTCAATATAGACGAGTTATCAAAAGAACAAGACCTATTAAAGCAAAAACTAAGTTCAAATTAGAAAAATAATTAGTAAAGAATGCATTATAAAAATCTATATGTTTCTCAAATACGTAAGTCATACTATAAATTTCAGAACTTTGAAAAGACTTTAATAGAAAAAGGCATGGGGGATGTTAAATGAAAAAAAATTATAGTTTTAAAGCACTGATTTTTGTATCATTATTTATGTTAGTTAGTACATTAATTTTTATACCAAAAAATGTTCTAGCTTTTCAGGTAAATGATAATCAAGTTGTAGACACAAACAAGGTGTGGACTATCAGATTTACGGGTGAAGTAGGATTTGATAGCTTAACTCAACAAGGAATAACAGTTGTAGATAGCAAAGATAATACTGTTAATGTATCCTTGGCATTAGGAAGTGATAATAAAAGTATAACAGTTACGCCGACAGAAAGTGGATATATACCAGGAGAAAGTTATACTTTAACAGTAGGCAAAAGTGCTCATTCAAAGAACAATATAAGCATGAAGCAAGATAGAATTATACATTTTTCTATTAAACTTAAAGCCATAAATAAGATTGACGATATAAATACTACAGTAAACCAAAATGCAAGTTATAGCTTGCCTAGTACTGTTAAAGCATATATGAGTGACGGAAGTACCCAGAATGTAAACGTAACATGGGATAAGCAGGCGGACACTACTCAAACAGGTACTTTTATTTATTATGGCAGTGTTTCCGGTTATAGCGCTAAAATTAAGTTAACGTTAACAGTAAACAAAGCAGATCTTTCTGTAAAAGAAATAGTTAACAAATACGGTAATGCAGTTGTTTATATAGAAGTTTCAGATATTAATCATAATCCAATAGCAAGTGGCAGTGGTTTTATAGTTTGTTCCTCTGGTTTAGTAGTTACAAACTTTCATGTAATTAAAGGTTGTGCTTATGCTAAAGTTGTTTTGCAAAACGGCACACAATATGATGTTGAAGGTGTACTAGGTTACAACAACAAAGAAGATATAGCAATATTAAAACTTTCAAATGTTTCAGATACCTCTAACCTACCAGTAGTAAACTTAGGAGATTCAGATAGTACTGAAGTAGGTGACAGCGTTGTTGCAATTGGAAGTCCAGAAGGTTATAGTAATACTGTTTCTACAGGGATTATTAGCGGTTTAAATAGAAACGGGGATAGAGGCTTTAAGGACATTCAAACTACAGCAGGTATAGCACCTGGCTCAAGTGGTGGAGCTTTATTTAATATGAAGGGTGATGTAATAGGTATAACCTATGCAGGATATAATACTTCAGGAAACATAGGCTTTGTAATCCCTATTAACGAAGTAAGCTCCTTCTTAAATATTGAAGAGGAAAAAACTTTATTTCAAGTAAATAATATTAGTATTAAACCTCAAAGTCCAGTAGGAGTACAGGCTTGGACTTTATCTAGCACTAAGATAGCTATTCAATGGAATTCAGTAAGTGGAGTTGACGGCTATTATGTATATTATAGTGATGATAACTCAACATGGTACCCTTGGGAAGATAGCAACGGTAATAAAAAGTTGTTACCTTGGCAATCAGGATATTCTGCTACTTTAAGTGGCATATCAGCCGGTGAAACAGTATATTTTAAGGTTACTTCAGTAAAAAATAATATCGAATCAGATTATAGTACTATAGTTAGTGCAACTACACAAAGTGAAAAACCACAGGCACCTACTGGAATAGAAGCTTGGACTTTTTCTGGGAATAAAATAGCAATACAGTGGAATAACCTTAGTGGTGTAGACGGATATTATTTATACTATAGTACAGACAAAACTATATGGTATTATTGGAAAGATAGCAGCGGTAATAAAAAATTATTACCTTGGCAGTCAGCATATTCTGCTAGTTTAAGTAATGTTCCAGCTGGCCAAACAGTATATTTTAAGGTTACTTCAGTAAAAAACAACATTGAATCGGATTACAGTAATGTGGTTAGTGCAACTATTGAAGATACTAGCACTAAATATTTCCCATTAATGTCTGATGTACCTCAGCCAAATACTTTTTATGACAGTTATAACATGGATGACTCTGGGAAAGTAGTCGGCTACTATTATTCTACATCTAGGTTATCAAGTTCATTTTTAGATAGTTACTTTACTTTGCTAAATAATAATGGTTTTCAGTATTATTCATCGGACTACTTATCAGACGGTACGCCGATTATATATTATACAAAAAATAGTCACTTGGTGGGAATAACTATTATAGGAAATTATTTAGTTATAAGTGGTACAATACGTTAAATTTTTTATATTTATACAAAAGGAAAACAGAGTAAATATTTTACTCTGTTTTCCTTTTTTTACTTCAATAAATGATAAACTTAAGAATTCTTATTTATTTTAAGCTTAAACAAATATAATAGAAAAACTCAGTGCATTCATAAGGACTTTCGTTAGTTCGTATGAATACACTGAGCTTTATACAATTTATTCAAAAATAACCTTCCATTTATCCAAAAAGCTTTCTGGTTTTTCTGCAGTTAAATTTGTTTGAAAAGCCAGATTACAAATTCTTGCTTTCATAGGTTTTATAGTGAAGTCTTTCATACTAAACTTACCACTAACTATTATGCTATTACTTTCATCTTTTAAGGTTACAGGAATTTCTTCTACTTTCATACCTTTATTTGATGAATTTCTTATAACTAAAGTTATAATAACTTTTCCCTCAACATTAAGAGATATGTTAAAAATTGAAATACTCAATTGTCCTTCTCCAATTTTAGGAAGTTCCTTTAAAAAGTTTTCAAAATGAGACTTAAGTTCTATAAGCTCTTCTGGAATTTCTTCATATTGTATATTTGCATAATTCACAGCCTTCAATGCTGAGTCAAAAACTACACTGCAATTATTTGGTGTAAACTTATCCATATTAATTTCCGATTTGCTGAAATAAAGCTTCCAAGGTGTAGCCGTATGAGGTGATAGATTTCCCATTTCTCTTAGGTCAAAAGTCTTTCGTGCTAACTCTTCTTGTTTAGAATTTAATAGAACTAAAGGAACATTTTCAAAGTTTACCTTCCTTGATAATCCATTTCTAAAATATACTTTAGCTTCTAATTCTTCTTGATGCTCAAAAACATAAATTGTAGATACATTTATGTCATCCTCTTTTATAGGTAATAATTCTTCAATTTCTTCCTGCATTATTTCTTTTTGAACATCAGATATTATAGCTGCATGTTTTTCACTTAATGATAATTCAGTGTTTATTTCCTTAGATGTGTTACCCATGTTTACCCTCCAAATTGTAATTTCACTTTATTAGAAAAGACTTAAAGTCTATTGAATCTAAGTTATGTACATACCTTAGTATATCATAAAAAATAATCTTATAAAAATTTTCTTTTCATTGAATTAATTAATCATTTCCTTCTGCAGTTACTGATTTTACTATAGGAATGGTAATAAGATTAATAATTCAATAAATAGTCTTTTATTAATTAATAATTAGTAATATAATAATTACTGTATATGAATTAGAGGAGATGATGTATATGAAAAAACAAACCAAGATAATGATAGTGATACTAGCTATAATTTCATTAGGAGTGTATTATGGTTACCAAAAATATAGTTTTAATAAGAAACAACAAACTTCAAGTACCGAAATAAAATCAAATCAAACAGTGGAAAATTCAACAGATGAAAAATCTAAAAAAATTATTACAGATCAAGTTAATAAAGCAGAAACTAGTAGAACTGAAGCTGATGTAGCCTCTGCTAAAAAAGCAGTTGAAACACTACCACCAGGAGCTGATAAAGATGCTTTAACAAAGAAAATAAATGCCATAGCTATTAATGACGGTAAGGCTACGGATTTTATTACTAATGCCCAATACGTAGAGGAATTGTTCTCAAGTACCCTATATGTTGAAATAAAAAATTCATCAAAAGTTAAAGGTGTTACTGTAGCTGGAACTAAGTTGGTGCTAGATGATAGATATATAGTAGAAAATGGGAAAGTAAAAATAGTGTTTAAAAAAGGAACTCCAAAGGATTCAATAGGTAAAGTTGTTATAAATACTGTAGAATCAGATTATGAAGTTAAAACAAATATAATAAAATAGCTATCTGAATTAAGAAAATATCCGTATATTTGGGAACATACATAGATTTGTGTAAATCAAATCTATGTATGTTCTTTTATATTTAGTATTGTATTGAAAACTTTTATGCATTGTATTTTTATATTGATTTTCAATAACTTCAAAAAAGAGTAATAGAGTACCTAAAGACAGATACTCCATTTTTATAGATTTATTCTGTTTTTCAGCCAGTATGGGACCTGGCTATTTTATGATTTTAGATTAGACTTTTTACATATTTTAAGTTAAACAAAGGAATAGAGTATAGACAACCTTATCTATACCCTATTCTATTTTGTCTATTAGTTTCATTCCGATCTTTTCACATCACTGCTTATAGATAAACATTTCCGTTTCGTTCTTCTATTATTCAGTTACTGTTACAGTGTAAGCTGTTGAATTACCAGCAGCATCTTCAAGTGTTATTGTAGAACCATCTAATATTGCCTTTATTTGGTCTCCAGTTGCACCATTTACACCATATAATCCAAGAGCTAGATTTGTTAATGCTGATGTATCTAAATCTTTTGATACACTTATACCTGATACATCAAATGTATCAACTTTGGAATCAAGTGAAACTTTTGAATCCTCACTTATTTTAATGCTTCCAGTTGAATATGCAGTAGCAGCACCTACTGATATTGTTATTGTGTTTCCTACTATTCCTACTGTAGCTGGAGTTTTTCCATCCTTATCAGCAAGACTAAATGATGTTAATGTAGGAGCTTTTGTATCTACACCTGCAAAACTTGCATAGTTTGCAGTATCATCAAGTATATTTGGAGTTGCAGCTATATCTGTAACTGCTGCTGGAGTAACATTTACAATATATTGATCTCCAGGATTAGTTGATTCATTTAATAAGAATTCAACTGTCTTTCCGTCTTCTCCAACTTTAGCTGAGTTAGCAACTACTGTCAATGAACTAAAGTCTGGAGCAGTTATAGTTGCAGCGATATTATTTGCAGCAGCTAATTGTACTGTTTCATCAAATGTTAATGTAACTTTTGTGTAGTTTGTAGCTGTAAGTCCAGTTACAACTGCGCCATTAACCTTATAATCTGTAGCTTTAACTACACTTGATGCAGCTGATACTAATTTTGGTGAAACTTCATCTTTATTTCCACTAAATGTTGCAGTTACCTTATTAGTAGCTTTAACATCATTACCAACTAAGTCTGTTACTCCATATATTTCTACTGAATAAGTTTTTCCTGTTAGGAATGCGTCTGAAGTTGTAGTTAATGTAACTTTCTTTCCACTTACTGCAGGAGTAACTGTAATTGAATTACCTTCACTATCCTTAACTGATACATTTAGTGCTACAGCTGAAGCAACAGCATCTAAGTCCTCATCAAAAGTTAATTCAACATTTCTTGCATTTAAAGCTACTGTGCTAGCAAGTTTTGGAGCTACTGCGTCTAATTGAAGTTCAGTTGAAGTTACAACAGCACTTGTTGAGCCTGCTGCTCTATAGTTGCCATAAGCATCTTGTACGCCTTCTAATCTTAATATATAAGTTTTTCCAGCAGTTAATGCCTTACTCATTCCAAGAATTAAGTTTCCATCTATATCTACTGTTGTTGATAATGTAATTGCATCAGAATAATCTGTAGATACTAATGTAGCTTTAGCTCCTGTAGTAGTAACCGCTTCATCAAATGTTACTTTTAATGCATTTGATAAAGGTTGAGTTACTGATTTCAATACAGGTGCTTTATAATCTACTCCATTGAATGTAGCTGTTGTTCCAGTTGTATTAAGATTTGTTACTCCAGTTACTTCTACTGTGTAATTTGCTGTACCTTTTACTTGATCTGCAGTTGTTAAAGTAACTGTCTTTTTAGTATCATCATAAACAGCTTTTGTAACAGCAAGAGTCTTTGTCTTATCTCCTGTTACATAAATTTTATAGTTAGCTATATTTTCTGCTTCTGTTTTAGTAACAGTAGTATTAAATGTAACTACTACTGTATTCTCAGCTAATGCAGCTAAAGCATTACTACTTGCATCAACAAGTGCTGTTTGAGGTGTACTTGTTGCAGAACTTACTTGCACTTTTGATACTGCTTGAGTTCCTACAAATGCTACATTTTGAGCATCCATAGTATTTCCTGCTAAATCTGTAACAGCAGTTAATCTTGCAACGTAGTTTTTGCCAGCTGTAACACCTGTTAAAGTATATACTAATTTAGTTGCATCTGTGTTTGTTACATCCAATGCAGCTGTAGCATTAGCACCAGTTGATGCGTCTTTAACTGCAATTAAAGTTCCAGCTACTAACTTTTCACTAAATGTTATTGTTAATTTACCGTCTTTTGACTCAGTACTAACAACTGTTGGAGCTACTGTATCTTTAACAGCTGTTAAGTCAACTTTTTGTTCGTCTAATTTGTTTCCAGCAATGTCAGCTAATGCTGTCTTACCTGCAGATGTATCGCCAGTAACTGTTACACAATATTTAGATGCATCATCTAATCTTGGTACTGTTACATCTACGCTATCTGTGTTAGCAACGTTAGCATTATATGTTGTAGCAGTCCCTAATGTACCATCACTGTTATACTTTTGTAGGCTAACAATTGCATCGCCGTTTACTTCTTCACTAAATTTTACAGTTAAAGTAGCGTTGGAAGCGCCATCAACTTGAGTTACTCCTGTAACTAAAGGTTTTGTTGTATCACCTACTGCTGTAAGCTCCTTAGATGATGCTGCAATAACATTTTTTACTGAGCTTGCGTCAGTAACTCCTGCTATTGTTAATGTATATGTTGTTCCTTCTTTTAAAGCACCAACAGTTAATTTTACTCTTGTATCACTTACTAATGTTGCACTTGTAACACTTCCTAATGTAGCTGTTCCCTTAACAACAAGTCCATAATTACCTGCTGTTCCTGCAGAAGCTGCATCAAGCTTTTCTGAGAAGTCTACATATACTGTAGTTAAGTTTACTGGTATAACATTAGTAACTTCTGGAGCTTTAAAATCTATAGCAGCTGTAGCAGCTACTCCGTTAACTGTAACAGTACCTTCTTTTCCAGATAAATCAACTGTTAATGTTGCTTTCTTTGCATCTTTTACATAAGATACAGCTGTTGCTGCAACGTCAGTATCTCCAACCTTTACAACATAGCTTGCTTTATCAGCAGCAACTGTGTCATCTTGTCCATCTGCAAGTACTACTTGTACTGTAGTTTTAGAAGTAACTGCGCTTACTGAGCTAATAGTTAAAGCCGATACTTCATTAACTGTAACTTTAACAGTTACTGCTTTTTGAGCATCTGTTAATGTCCAATTTTTTCCTGTTGGAACTGCTAATGTACCAGTTATAGTTACATCTCCAGCTTTTGTTCCGTCAAATGCTGATGTATCCCATGTTACGTTAGCTACATCTGTTGTGTCATCACTTAGAGTAACACCTACAGTTGTTGGTAGTCCTAGCTTATCAGCAGTTGTACCATTATTAACTGTTATTGCATCAATAGCACTTATAGTCTTAGTTGTTTTTGCAACTTCAATAGGTGTAGGTGTAACAGTCTCTTCAACTTTAGTTAAAATTGAAGCAAGGTCTGTGTTTCCTGCTTTAATTTCTGCTTTATAAACCTCATTTACCTTATCTAAATTATATACCTTACCATTGCTCTCATAACCATATTTAGATGAATGTAAACCAGCATCTAATTGATTCTTTAAACTTGTAAGATCATCTAAAGTATACTTTACACTACCAGTTGCTATATCATATACTTCACCATCTGCTGCAAAAACTGTAGCACTACTAAGTAAAGTAGTAATAGCAGCAGCGGATAAAACAGCTAAATATTTAGTTTTTTTATTCATAAAAATTTCCCTCCTAATATTTAATCTTTAATAGATATCTTCTACATCGAATTCTTCAGTATCTTGTACAGTTACGTCATAACTTTTTGACGCAGTAACTATTGTAACTTTACCTATTGCATCTACGGGTGTTCCTTTTGTGAAAGTTATCTTTACTTTGTCCCCTTCTAATACATACCTATCATTTAATTGAAGTGAAACTCCATCAACTGTTACTCCTGTAACCTTTTCTGGACTTGAGACTTGTACATATAGATTAGAGGATACCATTTCATCTATATATTCAACACTTTTAATAGTAAAATCGTCTACAGATAATTCATTTGCCACAAAGTTTCCATCGCTTCCTAATGTTATTTCATAACTCTTTGAAGCTCCACTTATTATAACTTTTCCTAGTTTGTCTTTAGAGGTACCTTTTTTAAAGGTTATCTTAACTTTGCCATTTTCAATTGCATACCTATCATCCAATTGAAGTTGCACTCCATCTACCGTTACTCCTGTAACTTTCTCTGGATTTGAGACCTCTACATATAGATTTGATGAAAACATTTCATCTGCATATTGAATACTTTTAATAGAAAAACTGCTAGGTGCAAAAGCAGCTTTGCAATCTGATTTAACTTTCCCTAAAATTTTAGCCAAGTCCTTATTGCCGCTCTTTGTTTCGGTAACATATATTTTGTTTACCTCATTAAGATTGTAGACTTGACTGCCATATTCATATCCATATTTAGACGAATGTAGACCAACTTCCATTTGATTTTTTAAACTTGTCAAATCATCTAGCGTATATTTAACATTTTGAGTAGTTAAATCATAAATTTCACCATCAGCTGCATATACTGAAACACTGCCACTCAATATAAATCCAAACAAAAATAAAGCTAACGCTTTTTTCTTTATGGTAAACACCTCCATAAGTTTAATATTTAGTTCCCCTTGTTTAACCAAGGAGAACTAAATATATTAATCCAAAAACTTATTTTATTATGCTAGCATCAAGTGTATAGTTTTTGTCTGCAGTTTTTATAACAACTGTTCCAATTGCAGTTACAGCTGTACCTTTTTTAAATACTATTTTTACTTTTCCGTCTTCTATTGTGTATTTATCATCTAATGCATATTCAACATTATTAACTGTTACACCAGTAACTTTTGTAACATCTGTTACTGATACAGTTAAATCACTTGAAAATAATCCTTCTGCATATTCAGCTCCAGTAATAATTGATGTTTCAACTGCTGGTTTCAATGCTGTTATAGCATCTGTTATAGCTTTTGTAGCTGCATCTACCTGTGCTTGTGTTGCAGTTGTTGGTAGAGCATTTGCTGCAGTTACTGCATCAGTAACTACTTTATAACTAGCAGCTGTATAATCTGCTGCAGTTAATTTTCCTGCTGCAGTTACTGCAGTAGTTAAAGCTGTTTTATCAACAGTAATAACTGTACCACTTGTAACTGTAACTGTTTTAACTTTTAAGTCATCAGATGTTGGAACAAATTTAGCATTTTTTCCGTCTACATCTTCTTCACTTCTTAAATCGATATCTGAATCATCTGAAGTTGCTGTTATATCAATCTTATTTCCAACTGCTACTTTTGTTGCAGCATCTTTTATTGTAAATACTAATGTAGTTCCCACTTGCTTAACTGATTCTACATCTAAGTTCTTTCCTTTAGTTGAATTTGTGAATATGAAGTCATCTTTGTATGATCCTAATATATCAGTATCAACTGGTGTCTTCATTGTGATATTTACTACTGCAGATGTTACTGCACCAGTAGAATCTACCGTAACTGTTGTGCTGTAGTTATCTCTATCAGTTTCTGGTGCTATGTTATTATAGTAAACTTTTTGAGTATCTGATGATATTTCACGTCCAGCTATATCTTCTGATGCGTCTTCTGAAACTGGGCTTACTTGAAGTACAGCAGCACTTCCAAGAGCTAGTACCTTATCTGCGCTGTCTCCTTCATTAAATGTAAGAGTTACTTTATCGCCATCAAAGTCTGCATCGTCTGCAGCTATTCCAGAAATCTTAAAGTCTGCTGAGTTTATTGTATCTAAAGCAGTGTCTAATTGGAAGTCTGCTTTAACATCATCGCCATCTTTGTATAATTTTAATGTATTGTCCTCTAATTTTGGACCAGTAGTTGAAGCTGCAGCTATTGTTAATGCTCCTGCATATAACTCGTTACCTGAAGCATCTTTAACAGTCTTAACACCAATTTTCTTTACAACATCTTCTCCTGAAGTTGCACTTGGATTTACTGTCTTATTAGCATCATCAAAGTCTAGAACTACTGATTTATTATCAGAGCTTACTGTTATATCAACATCGTCTGGAAGATCTTTTGAATCTCCATCTCCGTTTACATAGTAGTAGTTTGACTTATCAGAAATTGAAGATGAATCCATTTCTTTACCAAAGTATATAGCTACTTCTGTATCTGAACCTGATTTTACAAATGCTTCTACATCATCTACACTTGGTGCTGTATCGTCATCTCCATCTACAGATATTGTTTGATCGTCCATTTTGTTTGGCTCAGTTGCTTTATCAATTATATCTGTAACAGTTAAAGTATATTTTGAACTATCAAATTTGTATGTTGCTGTACCTGTTTTTGTTGTTTTATCAAGTTTGATATCATAAGTATCAGTATCATCTTTACCAGCTTCATCTACGTCTGATGATGCTTTTACATAGATTCCAGTCTTACCCATTAAGTCTAAATCATTTGCATCTTTTAATTCATAGTTGTCTACGTTTGTTGCATAAGCATACTTAACATCTTCGCTGAATTGAACACGAAGTGTAGTACTATCTATTATTGTAGCACTTAATACAGTTGGCTTTGTTTCATCTTTTTCTTTGTCAAAGCTCTTTCTTGTATCATCATCCATTTTGTTTCCATAAGCGTCTTTAATACTGTCAGTCATTGATAGTATATTTGTGTTATCTTCTAATATACCATCAGGTATTTTTGTTATTTTAAGAGCAGTATCATTTTCTTTTAGTTGAATCTTAGCACCAGTAATTTTCTGATCGTTTATTTTAATGTCGCTTCCTGAGTAAGAATCAGCCTTTAATTTACCATCCATTGCTCTATCAAATCTAACCCAAATTTCTCCATCATCACTACAAGTAATCTCTTTTATTTCTGGTTCAGTGGATACATCATCTACTGTTACATCAGTATCTGTTTCTTTGAATGCAAAGCCTGCTGCATCAACTAGCATATCATTATCTGCATCCTTAACTTTTACTGTAACTTCTCCAGAATTAAGTCCTGAATTTAAGTAGAATTCTACTTTATTTGCCCAAGTCTCTGTATTATTAGTTGCTGCTTCTTTTACTTCACTGTAAGTAGTATTGTAGTTTGATAATGTCTTACCATCTACTTTGATTAAAGCTGCTACTTTATTTAAACTGCTCATATTAACTGCTTCTGAGAATTCAACAACAAGTTTGTTGTTACCTCTAACAGATATATCCTTAATTGTTGGAGCTGTAACATCTTTAAATTCTATCTTCTTATCAAAAGTTTGTATTGTTTGAGTCTTATCTTCAGTTAAGATACCTTTTTTAACTGAAACAGTCTTTTCATCACCTTGGCTTATTGATTTAAATTCAGCTCTTACTAAAGTAATTCTAACTGTATTATCATTTATTAATTCTGCGTGAGCATTAGTATCAGTTAACTGAGTTCCAGCAACTTTATAGTTTGATACTAACTCAGCTGTATCTTCATCAACATTAGTGTTGAATGTAATTTCAAATTGGTTAAGATTTACTGGGCTTATTTCTGAAACTGTGTTATCTCCACTAGTTGGTGTTGGTGTTGGATTGTATATTGCGTTTATAGCTTTAACTGTAGCTTCTGAAACAACGCCTGTACCACCTACAACATTAAGGTCAGTTGTCTTAGTTGAGTTATTCTTTATATAAGTTATAGCATTGTTTGTTGCGCTTGAGCTTTCAGTATCAACTAATACTAATGGTGAAGCTGTTTTTCCAGCTAAAGCTGAAGCAACTAAAGCATCTGCATAACCAGTTCCAGTTGCATTTGCAACATATAATTTATCTGTTTTTAAATCGCTCTTGAATGAGTTTAATACTTTTAAGTTAGTGTCGAATCTATCTGATCCTCCATCTACTCTAGTAGCACTACTTCCAAGAGAAGTTAATATATCTTCGCTTATAACGTTTTTAGTTCCAACAACTGTAACTGCTGAGTTGTTAGCTTTTACGAAATCAACTACTGACTTCATTGAATCAGCATTGCTGTTTCCTAATAATAATATTTGTCCTTTAGCTGCTGCTACTGGAGCTACTGATAAAGCATCAGAGAATCCTTCTCCACCAACTAATAGAACATTGTCAGCTTTAACGCCAAGCTCTACTAATTTCTTAGCAACTGCTACGTTAGTTTCGTATCTGTTAGCACCTTGAAGCTCTACTAAAGTGTAGTTAGCTTTAAGATCTGATCTTACTGATGCACTTACAGAAGCGTTTCCACCTACTATATATACATTCTTTGCTTTTAATGAAGTTAATGCAGCTTTAGCATCTGTGTTTAATGATCCAGCTGTTGTTAAAAGTATTGGTGCATTTAATTTCTTAGCTAATGCTGATGCACTTACTGCGTCTGCATAACCTTCACCTGAAACTAATACTACATCATCACTAGTTGTCCAGTTTGTTGTAGCAACCTTTGCTGCAGTTGAATATCTGTCAGCCTCACCCACTCTTGTAACTGATCCTTGTGCTGCTTTAACTGGGCCAGCTGATAAAGCTGTAGTTAAAACTAAAGACATAAGTGTAGCACTTGCAAGTGCCTTTGTACCTTTTTTACTCATATTGTAATACCCTCCTCGATTAAGTGAATTAAAATTATTTTCTTTATAATATATATATTTAATATATACTTTATTAAAAACATATCCAAGCTTTCTTTGTTGACTAAATAACTTAATGCTTGGTCTATATTTTCTTAAAACAGGGTTAATTATAACATATTTGGATTCTACACGCTACTAATTTTATGTAATTCATACTTTTTTTTCATACGAACCTTCAATTAGCCAGTTCTTCCAAAACTCATTCCTTATTATATCATAATAAAACTATAATTTCTATAGTTTGCATTATTTAATAATTTGTTAATGTTTTGGCACTTTTAACCCATGCCACCATTATACAACAATGAGTTTTTTTTTTCTATACCCTTCTAGCTATTAAATCCATTTAATCCTACTATGAACAAATACATTTAATATTATTTTATACTATTCTACATTATTTTAGAAATTCCTCTAGGAGATGTAAAAAAAGGCCCTAGATAATTTATCCAATTACCTAGGGCCTTTTTGTATATTGAATTATTCAATTCCTATAATCTCAAGAGTATCTTCAGATTGTAAACTATCTTTTATATTATCTGAAACAGATGAAGATCCCCCAATTATGTTAATGTTAGAACTACTTGTTGCATTAGCTACTATATAATCTTGAGCTGCTGCTATTTGACTATCATCAGCACCAGTTCCACTTAGCACTAATGGTGATCCTGTTTTTGCTGCTGCTGCAGAAGCTACTAGAGCATCTGCAAATTGATCATTACTTGCTCCACCTGCTGCTACATATAGATTACTGAAATCTAATCCACCATTATCTTTAAAGTATTTTAGGACTGCCAAGTTTGTTGAAAATCTATTTTTGCTATCCTCTGTCTTAGTTATCTTTGTTCCGCCTACTAAATCAACTACAGTCTGCGGTAAGACACCATCTCCTCCTACAGCAAGAACTGTTAATCCATTTTGACTTACTACATCTTTAACTACAGGAGCTACTGTTTTAGAACTTCCAAATAAAACTGGATAACCTTTTTGTGCTGCAATAGAAGCTACCGATAAAGCATCTGCATATCCATCTTGTCCATTTACAAGTATTGCAGTTTTTTGACCACTAAGGGTTAAAACCTTTTTAGCTACTTCTGAGTTAGTTCCCATTCTTGTTGTATCTGTTGTTCCTGCTACACGTTCTACTGCATATTTTGCTTTTAGCATACTTTCTAAAGCTTCCGATACAACTCCTGTTCCTCCAACTATATATACTTTAGAGGCTCCAAGTTTTTGTATAGTTTCTGCTACTTCTGGCTCTATAGTTTTTCCTCCAGTTAGAAGTATTGGTGCATTAAGCTGTTTTGCTAAGGGAGTAGCACTTACGGCATCCGCATAGCCATACCCGTTTACAAGAACTACATTTGATGCAGTTCCAAATAAATCTGTTGCAACTTTGTTTGCTGTTCCTATTCTTCCCCCTGCACCACCATCAATTCTACTTACTGCAGCCGCTTGTACATTTACTGTACTTAAAACTGTAGATAGAACTAAGGCTGTTAAAACAGAACTTAGAAAGGTTCTTCTTCTAATCATTATATAATCCTCCTACCCCAATGTTGGTTTGTTATTTTTTTTAACAATATGCTTTTATTATATAACATATTAAAAGATTTTTACACCTTTATATAGTCCTTTTACCGTAGTACATATTTCCTCTTATCTAGTCTCACCTAAGAAGAAAAAGCTACATATATAATAGAGTTACCATCACGTATATTTTTCTTAAACTCGTCCTAATTGTTGTTTGGTAATTATACCATCATTTCTGCATTGAAGTACCTATGTTCTTAAAATATAATATTATATGATAGTTAAATTGAAAAAACAAAAGTATTGAGGAGGTTTTTTGAGTGAAAAAAAGAAATAAATTTATTATGTTTTTACTAATACTTATTCTAACCACAAGTTCTGCAATCTATAAAACTCAAGCAGCTTCCCCTGTTATTTCTAGACAAGAAGCTCAGGACAGAGCACTTAAAATGGCTTATACTACATGGAATTATGAAAAAAGTTTAAATGGAAATGTTCAAAGTTATATTGAACTACCTTCTTATTTAAAAGATAAAACTAATTCAATTGAAACAGGAATTCCATATAATTATGGAGGCTCTGATGGAATTGATACAACCTCTAATAGGCAGTGGAGTAATTTCTTTGATGCAATAAGTAAAGGAGCTACTGCTGGTAATGTACGCTTTGAAGGTGGATATAAGGGAGAGACCGCTGGTATAGATGCTGCAAGCTTTATTCAAAGCACTTTAAAAATTTCAGCGGTGAAGCTTACTACAAATACCTTAGATCAATATTTAACACCTATATCTTTTAACGATTTAAAAAGTATGGATGTGCTTTTATTAAAAGGAAGTAGCACAGCCTTCTTTCAGTCTTGGGTTTATGATGACCTTGGCAATATAATTGGAGCTACAACTTTAGAAGCTACTATTGAAAATAATGATGGTACAGGACAAAAGGTAAAAGAATATTACAGATCTAAGGACGATATAATGAGTAATTATAAAGCATATAGATATAAATATATAGGTAATGATTTTATAGAAAGTAATTCAGCACAGCCCACTATAGAAAGTCCTTTATACAGACAAGCTGTTGATAAAAACAGTGGACAAATATATTTTAAGTGGGGTTTCAACGATGTAAGCAGCAGTGGATATCAAACTGCTTACAGAATTAGAATTTATAGAGGAGACCTAACTAATAGCTCAACGACCTCTGGAGTATTTGTTAAAGAAGTTTCTGCAAATTCTAGTTCTACAGAGACTACACTATATTTTAAAGATATGGCTGAGGATAATTACTATTTTATTTTAGAGACTAAAAATAATAGAGGTTACTGGAGTTGCCCTGTGCTAGCTCCCTTTAAGTTTACAAGTGACCCAAGCAGTATTCCATCTAAAATAAATGCAGTTACTAGATTTGGAGGGGCAACTAGATATGAAACTTCAAAAATAATAGCAGAAAATAATTTTAAGAATTACGATATGAAAAATGTAGTTATTGCAAGCGGTAATAATTTCCCGGATGGTTTGTCAGGAGTTACTTTAGCTAGAAGACTTAATGCACCTTTACTTCTTGTAGATAAGAATCCAGAAGACAGTGGAAGCCAGATTGTATTACAGTATATTCTAAAAAATCTTAAAAAGGATGGCAATATATACATCCTAGGAGGACAAGGCGCTGTCAGCAGCTCCTATGTAGAATATCTTACCCAAAAGGGATATATAGGAACCAATATAGTACGAGTTGGTGGGCTGAATAGAAATGAAACCAGTGTAAATATCGCAAAGACTTTGAATTTAACAAAAGGAACACCGGTTGTTATAGCCAATGACTCTAACTTTGCAGATGCTTTGAGTATTTCATCTAAAGCTGGTTCTAGTCAGATGCCTATACTGTTAACTTCTAAAGATACCTTAAATAAAGCAGTCGAGGACTATATTAAAGATATTAATCCGTCTAAAGTTTATATAGTAGGTGGAACTGGGGCAATTTCTGAAAATGTAAAGAATCGCATTATGCAAATCATAGCATTGAGTGATAATAAAATTATAAGATTAGGTGGACAAACTAGATATGAAACATCTGAAAATATAAATAATTACTTTTACTCAAATGACTTCAAAAGTGTATACGTAGCAATTGGAGAAAATTTTCCTGATTCATTAAGTGGAAGTGCTGCTGCGGCTTTTAATAATGGTGCTCCATTAGTTCTTGTGTCAGACAATTCATATGTTACTTCCGCTAGAGCAATAAATTATCTTACAGGAAACAATAAAGTTACACTTAATATCTTTGGCGGTGATAGAACAGTAACTAACTATCTTATTTCTAGAATTAATAGCGCAAGTATGAGACTGCAGTAACAGATCAAACAGGGTACCAGGTATCTATCGATTTTTATCTTACCAGACAAAAATCAGCAGATACCTGGTACCTTATTTTTTTGATGTCTAGCACCTTTTAATTTTACAAAATTCCGGTAACTTATTTCCTTTATTTTTCCTCAATTTCCCACATATATTTATCCCAATTAACGCTAATAATATCTTTGTACCAAGCTTATTATAAATGAACAGACATAACAATTGATAATTGTTATGGGCTTACTAGGAATACAGGAGACGTAACAATTAATAATTGTTATGCGCTTACTAGGAATACAGGAGGGTTTAATTTATGCAAAGCAAACAATTAGAATCTAACAATTTAAAGGTTATTGAGGATCAATTAAATCACGAAGCATTGATGAACAAAAAATACAGTGAATATTCTGGAATGTGTAATGATGCTCAATTAAAGGATTTATGCACTCAGGCTAGCCAGGTTCATAAACAGAACTTTAATTCTCTTAAATCTTACCTTGACTCACATCAATAGAAATTTAAAATTAATTGGAGGGATTACATAATGAATGAAAAAGATTTAATGCAAGATTTACTTACTAGTGAAAAACAAGTTATATCAGCTTACAGCACAGGAATAACTGAAGTTTCCTGTATAAATCTTAGAAGTACATTAGTTAACAATTTTAAAAGTGCTCAGGATATTCAGTTTAAAGTATTTGATGCTATGAAACAAAAAGGTTGGTATGCTACAAAGGATGCTCCTGATAGCGAAGTTAACCAACTTAAGAATGAAGCTACTCAAATGATGGGCGAATTAAAATAACTACCATGTTATGCTTTTTAAAAAGCTGTTGATTTTTCAACAGCTTTTTTTGTAGTATTTTGTAGCACGATATTGTCATGCAATTGTAACGTTTTTTGCCTTGGTAAATAAAATAATATTGTAAGCAAATTTAATGAGGTGGATAACTATTGGATAGCAGGGAGTTGCTGGCAAGAATTATTAAATGTGAAGCTGGCGGGGAAGGCGACAATGGTATGAAGGGTGTTGCCACTGTTATTATGAACAGAGTACGGGTTCCTTATGGTGAATATCAGAGACTTGGTCAGGGTGATATTCGAAAGATAATTTATCAAAAGGGTCAATTTGATTGTATGCGTTCAGTACTTGGTGGAGTAGCTAATCCTCAGACTATTTGGGCTAATCCACCAGAGCAAATACATTATGATATAGCAGATTGGGCATTAGCAGGTAATAGATTATTTACAATAGGTTCTTCTTTGTGGTATTTTAATCCATTTGCGCCTTGTCCTTACACCTTTCCATATAACGGTAATGGTAGCTTTCAAGTAAAAGTAGCAAAACACTGCTTCTACAACCCTACAGCAAGTTATTATGAGACTTAGTTAAACTTTGTATTAAAAATTATAAATATATTACGGAGGTAATTAAATGTTTCCACAATGTTATTTAAGTTATATGAACAATTTTTCTAGAGCTATACCAGTAGAACCTGGATCATATCCTAGTTCAATACCGGGAACATTTCCTATGCCAAGCCCAGAAATGTTTCCTGAAACAATGCAGGAAGGAGAAGATATGCCAATAGAAGAAGATACTATGGGAGGTGGAACAATGGAAGGAGGAACTATGCCTATGCCTATGCAAATGCCCGCACCTATGCCTGTGACAACACCAGAATCACCTTTTGAAATTCAACCTGGTGCACCTGCAGTCTTGTCTACCGAGTACACACAGGGATACTTAAGAACACAGATAGGAAAGAGAATGAGAGTAACCTTCCTACTTGGAACTAATACAATACAAGACCGTGAAGGAGTATTAGAAACGGTAGGAATAAGCTATATTACTTTAAGGGAAACTCAGACAAATAATTTGACTCTTGCAGATATTTATTCAATAAAATTTGTAGTTATATTCCCAAGTGTTTAAATTTACATGAGATATGACTTGATTTTTGCTTGTCTTAAATGTTGAATATGTCTCTAATTCTTATGGTTAGTGAAATTCATAGATAAAACCAAAAATGAGATGAAGCTAATTTAATAGTATATAAATATTAAGAGTAAGGTAAGTTATATAAGATATACCTTACCTTACTCTATTTTTATCTATGCTAGATTCTATTCTTCATCATAAAGGTCTAGATAAGAATATTTCTTTCCGTCTTTTTCCCAACCTAGAATAGATTCCATATTTACATTTCCTGCTGCTCTAAAGATTGATTTTTCTACATCTTTAAAGTTAACCTTTAATTCTTTGATTAAATCTTTGATTTCATAACGTTTGTTTCCTATCTTCTCAGCAGCTACCATGCATGCACAATTAAGCGGCCAAATACCACTGCTTTGTGTAAAACGTTGTATACTCTGCTCCTCAATATAGTAAAGAGGACGGATTAGTTCTAGCCCTTCAAAGTTAGTAGATTTCAACTTTGGCAGCATGGTTTTAAAGTTTCCTGAATATAATACATTTAGTAAGGTTGTTTCAATAACATCATTAAAGTGATGTCCAAGTGCAAGTTTATTACAACCTAACTCCTGTGCTTTCGTGTATAGAGATCCTCTACGCATTTTTGCACACATATAACAAGGATAATCCTTAGCAATACGATTTACTACGTCAAAAATCCCAGATTCATAAATATTGATAGGAATGTTTAAATAGTTACAGTTATCTATTAACAGCTTTTTAATATCTGGATGGTAGCCAGGGTCCATAGCTATGAACTCTAATTCGAATTCCATCTGACCATGACGCTTTAGTTCTTGAAATAATTTAGCCATTAATAAGCTGTCTTTTCCACCAGATATCGCTACTGCTATCTTATCCCCATCTTCTACTAATTTATAATCCTTTATTGCTTTAATAAACTTTGACCATATATATTTTTTATATTTTTTAGTAATACTACGTTCTATTTCCAGAAGGGGCTTTCTTTCATTAAATGGAACTAATATCTCGCAACCTTTTCCTGCAATATCACTCATAATTAACACCTCTCTTTTAACCACAATATTATAACATTTTTAAATTGTTTTGTCTTTGGAAACTATGCTACATTTTATATTACTAAAATTACTCCTATGGTATAATACTATCATTATAAACTTATGAAACAATGATAAGATAAAGAGAGAGGAGATAATTGATATGAACAACATAAAATTAAGCAATGCTAACTTGGATAAAATAAAAATAGATACTATAAAAAGCCCTTCAACTGGCCATATCCACGGAGGAGCTTACATCGGAGAGCGAAGAGATGACAAGATGGATGGAGAGGGAATTTACCTGTACAAGGATGGTAGCAAATATATAGGACATTGGCAGAATGATCAGATGAGTGGTCAAGGTACACATACCTGGGTAGATGGTGAAAAATATATAGGTGAATGGAAGAATGATGAGAAGCATGGCCATGGCGTATATACTTGGCCAGATGGCGAGAAATACGTAGGACACTGGGAGAATGGAGAAAAATGTGGCCATGGCGTTTATGTTTGGTCAGACGGAGATATTTATACTGGAGAATGGAAAAATGATTTAAGGCATGGTGAAGGTGTTCACACACATGCAGATGGCGAAAAGTATATTGGTCAATGGAAAGATGATAGAAGAACCGGAAAAGGTATGTATGTATATGCCGATGGAAGAGTTCTTATGGGCGAGTTCAAGGATGATGAATTTGTAAAGTAAATGAATTTGTAAAAAACCCATACTGCTTGCAAGCAGTATGGGTTTTTATTCTCTATGTATGGTGGAGGCGGTGGGTGTCGAACCCACGTCCGAAAGCCATAATACCTGAGCATCTCCGAGTGCAGTCCTTATTTTAACATTCCCTCTACTGGACGCCTAAGGACAGGCTTCTAGTTTCAGTAGCTTCATAAATCCCGTTCCTGAGGCAAAGCTTATTCAGGCTCGTTTCACCACTATCGACGCCAGGTTCCGGTTCGTGGTCCTACCGGGCTGACGGCCAGCAGACTAAGCTGCTAAAGCTAAATTATTATTTTTTGCGTTTATCTTTATTCCCGTAGTTTTTTAACGCGGGCCCACAGGCTCCCTCGACTCGCTTCACAGATACAACGTACCCCCGTCGAAACCAAGTACGCCCCCATGTCATAAAATATGACACTTGGGTAATAAGTGTATCATATAATTTTTTAAACGCATTTTGTATTATTAAATTGTACCATTTAAAACTCTCATCGTCAAGGACTTTTGCTCACCTGACAGTTATTATAATACACCAGATACCTAAAGTTATCAATAGGCTTTTTGTTTCTAAATTAATCATTTCTTACCTATTTGTATAATTGGTGTAAAAAAGACTGTAAAACTACAGTCCTTATTTAAGTCTTTCCTTCATTTGTCTATCGATATCCCTCTTAGCTGCCTTTTCCAGCATAACATCTCTCTTATCGTAGTCCTTTTTACCCTTACCTACTGCTATATTCACTTTCACTCTTCCATTTTTAAGGTATATGGATAGTGGTATAAGTGTATACCCCTTCTGAGTAGTAAAACCTAACAGCCTTGCTATTTCTTCTTTATGCAGAAGTAACTTTCTTTCTCTAAGAGGATCTTTGTTAAATATGTTTCCCTTTTCATAAGGACTAACATGCATATTACGAACGAATATTTCTCCATTTACTATTTCTGCATAACTGTCCTTAAGATTGGCTTTTCCCGCTCTTATAGACTTAACTTCCGTTCCTACAAGTTCTATACCTGCTTCCATACTCTCTTCTATAAAATAATCATGCCTTGCTTTTCTGTTTTCAGCAAGAGTTTTATTTGTTGATGTATTTTTAGCCATAAAAACACCTACTTTAGATTTTATTGGTAGTATTAAATTATATTCTATTAGGAAGTTTATGTCAAGCTGCTATTTTCTTAATATTTCCAAATTTGCAAGCTCCTGACCTAGGCTCAAAAGCCTATATCAGGAGCTTTATCTGATGACTATCTTAACTTTCTTTGAAAATCTTCTGTAAGAACTACAGCTGAGTTTCCTTGTTTCTCTTCTGTTTCTCCTACAGGTGACATAGTTGCTTGTTTTAATACATCTTCTTCAACATTTTCTTTGTCTACATCTGTTATTGTCGATTCATCATAATACTGTTCAATATTAACATTTTCAGTATTTAAATCACTATTTTCTATGCCCTCTGTTTTATAATCTCTTTGTACAACCATTTCTTCCATGTCCTCTTCATTGTCTTCTTTTACTAATTCAAAGTATATTTCATGAGAGAACATATCTACCTTTAAGACTTTAATTTTTACTTCATCCCCAAGTCTATAGATGTTTTTCGTTCTTTCTCCTATAAGACTTAAGTGTCTTTCATTATATACATAGTAATCATCATCTAAAGTACTCATGTGTACAAGACCTTCTATTGTATTTGGAAGTTCAACAAACATTCCAAAGTTTGTAACTGACGATATTATACCGTCGTATTCTTCATCTATTCTTTCGCTCATATATTCTGCTTTCTTTAGATCATCTACTTCTCTTTCTGCATCTTGAGCTAATCTTTCCATATCTGAAGACTGTTTTGAAGCATATTCCACATCTGCTGTCAATCGTGTTATCCTATTCTCATCTATCTTACCTTTTATAAATGCCTTTATAATTCTATGTATTATAAGGTCTGGATATCTTCTTATAGGTGATGTAAAGTGGCAGTAATATTTTGCGGCTAAACCAAAATGGCCTACAGATTCTGGGGAATATTTTGCCTGCTTCATAGAACGAAGTAAAAGGGTACTTACTACTGTTTCTTCTTTTTTACCTTTTACTTTTGCTATAACATCTTGAAATACTTTAGGATGTATTTCCTGTCCGATTTTTATTACATAACCTAAGTTATGAATAAACTCACTAAAATGCATAAGCTTTTCTTCATCTGGGTCTTCGTGTATTCTATATACAAATGGAATATTAGCCCAGAACATATGCTCAGCTATAGTTTCATTACATACTAACATAAATTCTTCAATTATCCTGTTTGCTATAGCTCTTTCATATGGTTTAATGTCTACAGGCTTTCCTAACTCATTCAGAATTATCTTACATTCTTCAAAATCAAAGTCTATAGCGCCACGGGTAAGCCTCTTCTTATTTAATATGTGGCAAAGCTCTTCCATAACCTTGAAAGTATCTATAAGATAATCATATCTTTCCATAAGCTCTGGATCTTCATTTTTAAGTATCTTAGTTACATTAGTATAGGTCATTCTTTCACTAGTCTTTATTATAGTTTCTGCTATACGGTGATCAACAACTTTACCTGAGTTGTCTATTTCCATAAAACAGCTTAAGGTAAGTCTATCAACTTTTGGGTTTAAGCTGCATATACCATTGGAAAGCTTTTTAGGAAGCATTGGTATAACCCTATCTATTAGATATACGGAGGTTGCCCTGTTTAAAGCTTCTTTGTCTAAAGCATTCTTTTCTTTTACATAATGAGATACATCTGCTATATGCACTCCTAAGTTGTAGTTACCATTAGGTAGTTTTTCTATAGATATAGCATCATCTAAGTCCTTAGCATCTTCACCATCTATAGTTACTATTGTTAAATCTCTTAAATCTTCTCTTCCTTTATAATCATCTTCAGGTATTTGTTCTGGTATTTGCTCAGCATAGGATAATACCTTAGTTGGGAATTCTTCAGGTAATCCATATTTTTTAATTATGGTAAGGATATCAATGCCCTTATCTCCCTTTTTACCTAGTATCTCTATAACTTTGCCTTCTGGATTTCTTCTCTTATCTGGCCAAGAAGTTATCTCTGCTATTACTATATCTCCAGTTGTAGCACCTTTTCTACATTCCCTAGATATAAATACATCCTGATATATTCTCTTTTCCTCTGGAACTACAAAACCAAAGTTTTTGCTATCTTCATAAGTACCAATAATAGTTTTGCTGTTTCTCTCTAATATTCTTATTATTTCACCTTCACGTTTTTTGCCCCTATTCTCTTCTCTAGTTACTTTAACTACTACCTTATCTCCGTGCATAGCACCATTTAGGTATGAAGATGGTACAAAGACATCCGGTGTTTCGTCTTCAGTTAGTACAAAGCCAAAACCTTTTTGGTGTCCTTGAAGTTTTCCAACTACAAGATTCATTCTATCTGGAATACCATAGTGTTCTGTACGAGTTTTTACGATTTGACCATCCTTTTCCATCTCACTTAGTATCTTTTCAAAAATTTTTCTCTCAGATTTTCTTATACTAAAAATTCTTTCTAATTCAAATACGTCCATAGGCTTATATGCCTGTTCTCTCATAAAATTTATGAGTGTTTCTTTAATATCCATAGTTTCACCTCACCTTTTTTAATTCATAAATTAACCATTGAAAGCTTTTTAATTAAAATACATACCTCAATATTATAAATTTATCTATTATTATCTTGTATTATTCCCTAAAAAATATTCAATAATGTTTATTATTTTGTATTATTTTATTTAAACGCCATAATTTAATGTATTTGTAGTTTTAATGTTATAGTAAAATTATCCATCAGTCAACTTCATTTTAAGGTACAATAAGGTTCACTGAAATGAATGAAAAAACAAATAGAGTGGTTTCAAACCACTCTATTTATCTAAAACTATGTTAGTTTTATTTTACTATATTTTGAACCATACATAAACCTGCAAATATTATTGCACAAATAACTGTAATTCTTGATAATAATGCTTCTGATGTTCTTGATTTATTTTTTGAGTAGAATGTGTCACTGGCTCCACCTGAAACTAACCCGCTTAATCCATTAGTTTTACTTGGCTGAGCTAACACAACTGCAATTAATACTACAGCTACTATTGTCTGTATAATTATTAAAAGAGTACGCATACTCCTCACCTCCTGGCACCTTAACATACCTTATATTCTAACATATTAACTTGTTTATTACAATAATATAGTGATTCTATTCAAGTGTTTACATACCAATATGAGGTTTAGCTAAAGCTAAACCTCATATCAACAGCGATTATCTACTTCTTTATGTTATAGAAGGCATTTAATCCTCTATATTCTCCCATTCCTTCTAATTCTTCTTCTATTCTAATAAGTTGATTGTATTTTGCTACTCTTTCTGATCTTGCAGGTGCTCCAGTTTTTATCTGTCCTGCATTTACTGCTACAACTAAATCTGCTATAGTTGTGTCTTCTGTTTCTCCTGATCTATGAGAAATAACTGCAGTATACCCTGCTCTTTCTGCCATTTCTATAGCATTTAGAGTTTCTGTAAGTGTCCCTATTTGATTTAATTTTATAAGTATGGAGTTTGCAACCTTCTTTTCTATACCAGTTTTCAATCTATTTGTATTAGTTACAAATAAATCATCTCCTACAAGCTGAATCTTACCACCTAACTTTTCAGTTATTATTCTCCAGCCTTCCCAATCTTCTTCTGCCATACCGTCTTCTATGGATATTATAGGATATTTATTTACAAGATCCACATAATAATCGGCCATTTCTTCAGAAGTTAAAACTTTACCTTCACCTTTTAGATTGTATTTGCCATTTTCATATATTTCAGATGAAGCAGGGTCTAAAGCTATATATATTTCTTTTCCTGCAGTATAACCAGCTTTTCCTATAGCTTCAACAATAATCTGTATTGCTTCTTCATTTGATTTTAGATTTGGAGCAAAACCGCCTTCATCACCAACAGATGTATCATAACCCTTTGATTTTAACAATGATTTTAATGTATGATAAACCTCTGCACTCATTCTTAATGCTTCACTAAAAGAAGGTGCTCCTACTGGCATTATCATAAATTCTTGTAAATCTACATTATTATCAGCATGTTTTCCGCCATTTATTATATTCATCATTGGTACTGGAAGAACTTTTGCGTTAACGCCTCCAATATATTGGTAAATGCTAAGTCCAAGATATTCTGCAGCGGCTCTAGCACAAGCAAGAGACACTCCGAGCATTGCATTTGCTCCAAGCTTTCCCTTATTATCTGTTCCATCAAATTCTATCATGGTTTTATCTATCAAAACTTGCTCAAATACATTCATTCCAATAAGCTCTTCAGCTATGTAATTATTTACGTTATCTACCGCTTTTAGAACACCTTTTCCATTGTATTTTGTTTTATCATCATCTCTTAATTCTACTGCTTCAAACATTCCTGTGGAAGCTCCTGATGGCACTGCAGCTCTCCCTACTGTTCCATCTTCTAATACAACCTCTACCTCTACTGTAGGAAATGCTCTTGAATCAAGAATTTGTCTTGCCATTACATCTACAATTTCCACATAACTTTTAATCATAATATACACCTCCGAAATTATTATATTTTCATGAAAAATCACTTTGTAACTCTTACTTTATTAATATAACCATATAGCTCGTTTATTATATAAACTATACAAAAAATTTTATAAGCAAAAGACCCTATTTAGTTGAAAACTAAATAGGGTCTTTTGCTTGCTAAGTATTTAATGGGAGACTTACGCCAAGTTAGTCAGGTAAACCTATTTTATTAAGCTCTTACCTGTCATTTCCTTTGGTACTTCTAGTCCCATAGTTTGAAGCATAGTTGGAGCTATATCTGCTAATACACCACCATCTCTTAGTGGCTTAGTATCTGCTGCTACATATAAGAATGGAACAGCATCGGTTGTATGAGCTGTCATAGGCTTACCAGTTGAGAAGTCTATCATTTGTTCTGCATTTCCATGGTCTGCAGTTATAAATGCAACTCCATTCTTCTCTAGTATTTTATCTACAACTTTTCCTAAACATACATCAACAGTTTCAATAGCTTTTTTAGCCGCATCAAAAACTCCTGTATGTCCTACCATATCTGGGTTTGCAAAGTTTAATATAATCATGTCATATTTATCTTCATCAAGTCTATTTAATAATTCATCTGTAACCTTATAAGCACTCATTTCTGGCTGCATATCATAAGTTGCCACCTTTGGTGAAGGTATAAGAGCTCTATCTTCATTTGCATTTGGCTCTTCTACTCCTCCATTGAAGAAGAATGTTACATGAGCATACTTTTCAGTTTCAGCTATTCTTAACTGATTTTTTCCCAGCTTGCTTACATATTCTCCAAGAGTGTTTGTATAACTTTCAGGTCCAAAAGCTACATCTACAGCTTGTAGTGTTACATCATACTCAGTCATAGTAACAAATGTTAAATCTAAAGTTTCTCTTGAAAAACCATCGAAAACTCTATCATTTATAGCTCTTGTTATTTCCCTAGCTCTATCCGGTCTAAAGTTAAAGAATATTACAGAATCCTTATCTTTTATGTTAGCCTTTCCTCCTCCAACAATAACTGTTGGAAGTACAAATTCATCAGTTTTATTGTCATTATAGGACTTGTCAACAGCTTCTATAGCACTTACTGATTCTTCACCTTTTCCTAAAACTAATGCATTATAAGCTAATTGAACTCTTTCCCATCTTTTATCCCTGTCCATTGCATAGTATCTTCCAGATACTGTTGCTATTTGACCAACGCCAATCTCTTTCATATAGTTTTCTAATTCTACTATATATTCTTTTGCAGAACCTGGAGCTACATCTCTTCCATCAAGGAAAGCATGAACATATACCTTTTGTACACCTTTTTCCTTTGCAAGTTTTAATAGACCTTTTAAATGATCGATGTGTGAGTGAACTCCCCCATCGGATAAAAGTCCTATTAAGTGAAGTGATGAATTATTTTCTTTTGCATTGTTCACAGCTTTATTCAACGCTTCATTCTGGCCAAAGTCTCCATCTTTTATTGACTTAGTTATTCTAGTTAATTGTTGGTATACTATTCTTCCTGCTCCTATATTTAAATGTCCAACTTCTGAGTTTCCCATTTGTCCTTCTGGAAGTCCAACACTCAATCCACTAGCCCCTACTTCTGTATGTGGATAGTTATTAAAGTATTTATCATAGTTTGGCTTATTTGCTGCTTTAACTGCGTTTCCTTCTACTCTATCTGAAATTCCGAATCCGTCAAGTATTATTAATGCTACTGGTTTTTTACTCATTCTTAACCTCCAAATTTATATAGTGGATAACTGATAATGTAGAATTGACAACTAAGGATTACTTTTCTCCGTAAAGAAAAATATCCTTAATTGTCAATTATGAATCATCAATTGTCTATTTTATTAATAGTTTACTATTCCTGCAAAGTCTTCTGCTTTTAAACTAGCTCCTCCAACTAATGCACCATCTATGTCACTTTTAGCCATTTGAGCTTTTATAGTACCTGGTTTTACTGAACCACCATATTGAATTCTTACTTTATCTGCTACTTCTTTTCCATACATTGATGCTATTACGCCTCTTATATAAGCTATAGTTTCATTTGCTTGCTCGTCTGTTGCAGTTTTACCTGTTCCAATAGCCCAGATTGGTTCATAAGCTACAACTACTTTTTCAACTTGTTCAGTTGTAAGTCCTGCTAAGTTTAATTTTATTTGTCTTCCTAAAACTTCTTCAGTTATGTTTGTTTCTCTTTCTTCTAAACTTTCACCACAGCAAGATATTGGAATCAAGTTATGTTCTAAAGCTTTTTTTACTTTCTTATTAACAGTTTCATCTGTTTCATTGAAGTATTGTCTTCTTTCACTGTGTCCAATTATTACATATTCTACGCCCATCTCTACAAGCATTTGTGGAGCAACTTCTCCAGTATATGCTCCCTTTTCTTCAAAGTGCATATTTTGAGCACCAACTTTTATATTAGTTCCTTTAACTGCTTTTAATACTGAATCTAATGCTATAAATGGTGGGCAAACAACCACGTCACATTTTGCATCTTTTACTAGAGTCTTTAATCCCTCAACTAATTTTAAACCTTCTTCTATAGTATTATTCATTTTCCAATTTCCAGCTATTATTGCTTTTCTCATTATTAAACCCCTCTATTCTTTTATTTTATAAATAATCATTTTTTATATATAACGTTCCAAATTAGGTACTTGACTTAAGTATAGGTATTCATAGAGTTATCTCTGATAGTACATCTAATAATTTTAAGTTAGCTCTTGGCGAAACTGCTTTAGAAAATTAATAATCTTAAATATGTCTGAGCAAAGCGAGTTTATTTAAGATTATTAATTTTCTTAGGCAGTGAGCCTTAGAGATAACTAAAATTATTAGCAGTACAGAAGAGATAACGCTATGAATACCGGTGCTAAGTCAAGGCCTACTTGTTGTTAAGTGCTTCTATTCCTGGTAGAGCTTTTCCTTCTAGGAATTCAAGTGATGCTCCACCACCAGTTGAGATGTGAGTCATTTTATCTCCGAATCCTAATATGTTAACAGCTGCTGCACTGTCTCCTCCACCGATTACAGTTGTAGCATCTGAATCAGCCATAGCTTTTGCTACTGCAATAGTTCCTTTAGCGAAGTTTTCAAATTCGAATACTCCCATTGGTCCGTTCCAAATAACTGTTTTAGATTCTTTAACAGCATTAGCATATAATTCAGCAGTTTTTGGTCCGATATCAAGTCCCATATGTCCTTCTGGAATATTTTGATCTGCAGTTACAACTGGAGTTGCATCTGCAGAGAACTTATCTCCAACTATATTGTCTACTGGAAGTAATAACTTAACTCCCTTAGCTTTTGCTTTATCCATCATCTCTTGTGCATAGTCAACTTTATCAGCTTCAAGAAGTGATGTTCCTATAGTGAATCCTTGAGCTTTTAAGAATGTGTAAGCCATTCCTCCACCGATTATTAAAGTATCAACTTTTTCAAGTAAGTTATTGATAACGTTGATTTTGTCTGATACTTTAGCTCCACCAAGTATTGCAACGAATGGTCTTACTGGGCTTTCAACAACTTCTCCTAAGAATTTTAATTCTTTTTGGATTAAATATCCACATACTGATACTGGTACAAACTGAGTAACTCCAACAGTTGAACAGTGAGCTCTGTGAGCTGTTCCGAATGCATCATTTACAAATACATCAGCAAGTGAAGCTAAATCTTTTGAGAAGGACTCTTCGTTCTTTCCTTCTTCTGGTCTGAATCTTGTATTTTCAAGAAGAACTACATCTCCTTCTTTCATGTTAGCTACAGCAGCTTTAGCATTTTCTCCAACAACAACGTCATCAGCAGCAAAAACTACTTCTTTTCCTAACATTTCTGATAATCTCTTAGCAACAGGAGCTAAAGTTTTTGTTGCATCTGGTCCTTTAGCTTTACCAAGATGTGAGCAAAGTATAAGTTTTGCTCCTTTTTCCATTAAATATTTTATAGTTGGCATAGCTCCAACTAATCTGTTTTCATCAGTTATTTTTCCATCTGCTAGTGGAACGTTAAAATCACATCTTACTAATACTCTTTTTCCTCTTACATCTACATCTTCAATTGTTTTTTTATTAAAAGCCATTAAAAACACTCCTTTTTTAAATTAAAAATTTAAATATTTCTTAATTCAGGTATAAAAACAACCTGTATCTACAATTCTATATTATATATTTATTTACTAATATTTTCCATATTTTTATTGACAAATAAATATTCACTTATCATAAAAGGTCTGGCCTTATAGCCATAACTACAAAACCAGACCTTATTTTTAATCTTTAAATACTTGTAACTAAATTCTTAAATTACTTTAAGAAGTTAGCGAAATGCTTTATAGTTCTAACCATTTGGCTAGTGTATGAGTTTTCATTGTCATACCATGAAACTGTTTGAACTTGGTATAAATCTTCTCCGATTTTAGAAACCATTGTTTGAGTTGCATCAAATAATGAACCGTAAGTGATTCCAACGATATCTGAAGATACTAATTGTTCTTCAGTGTAACCGAATGATTCATTTGAAGCAGCTTTCATAACAGCGTTGATACCTTCAACTGTAACGTCTTTTCCTTTAACAACTGAAACTAAGATTGTAGTTGAACCAGTTGTAACTGGAACTCTTTGTGCAGAACCGATTAATTTTCCGTTTAATTCTGGAATAACTAATCCGATAGCTTTTGCAGCTCCTGTTGAGTTAGGAACTATGTTTGCAGCTGCTGCTCTAGCACGTCTGAAATCTCCACCTCTATGTGGTCCATCTAATACCATTTGGTCTCCAGTGTAAGCATGGATTGTTGACATTATACCAGATTGAATTGGCGCAAAGTCATTAAGTGCTTTAGCCATTGGAGCTAAACAGTTAGTAGTACATGATGCAGCTGAAATTATGTGATCATCAGCAGTTAATATATCATGGTTTACATTGAATACAACTGTTGGAAGATCAGTACCAGCTGGAGCTGAAATAACAACTTTCTTAGCACCTGCATTGATGTGTGCTTGAGATTTTGCTTTAGATGCATAGAAACCAGTACATTCAAGTACTACATCTACTCCAAGTTCTCCCCAAGGAAGTTTAGAAGCATCAGCTGATGCATATATTTTAATTTCTTTTCCGTTAACAACGATAGAAGATTCTTTAGCTTCTACTGTTCCTTGGTATCTACCTTGAGATGAATCATATTTTAATAAGTGTGCTAGCATTTTAGTATCTGTTAAGTCGTTGATTGCAACAACATCATATCCTTCTGCACCGAACATTTGTCTGAATGCTAATCTTCCTATTCTTCCAAAACCATTAATAGCTACTTTAATCATTTAAAATTCCTCCTAAAAATATATTAAAAACTTATTTTATATATAAATAATATAATTTATTATTACCTACTTTAAAAGATCCATTACTTCTCTTGCTGCACCCTCATCTGTTATTAATATGCTGTTGCAGCTATTCTTTTGTGTAGAAATGATAGCTTCTGCTTTATTTTTTCCACCAGCTACAGCCATCAATGTTCTTATTTTTTCAATTTCTTGATTTTTTATTCCTATGCTTGGTGTAGAATATACAATTTCGCCTTCTTTATTGAAATAATATCCAAAGGCTTCTCCTACTGCACCAAACTCTTGTATTTTATCTAGTTCATCTTGAAGCAGATTTCTTCTTTTAGCCATTTTATCTGCTCTTCCAATACCATATATTAAAATATCAGCATTATATATTGTTTCTAGTATGTCGCTTATATCTTTTTCTTGCATTATAGTGGTCATTGCTTTATCACTTAAGTTATCTGGAACATGTAACAACTTATATTTTCCATCTATCTTACTTGCAAGTTTTGCTGCAAGGGTATTTGCTTGTGTTTCTACATTTATTCCCATGCCGCCTCTAGCTGGTACTACTAATATATTCTTTAAGTTCGGTACCTTAGGTACATTCTCAATTACTTCTTTTATAGTAGAACCTCCGGTAATGGCAATTATGCTATTATCTTGTATTATTCCTTTTAGATAATTAGCTGCGGCTCTTCCAATTTCATTTATTATTGTTCTATCTTCATCTAAATTACCTGGAACAACTATAACCTTTTTCAGTTTTAAACTTTCTTTTATAAACTTTTCAATTTCAGATAAACCTTTTAGCTCATGTATAAAGTCTTTAAGTTTATCTATTATTTCTTCTCCCTCTTTTGTTATTGTCATACCGGGAGTGTTTATTTCAATAAAGTTTTGGCTCTTTAAAAAGTTTATCTCTGATCTTACAATTCTTTCACCAATCCCAAGGTTATTTGCTAGTACCCTTCTACCAATTGGTTGATTATAATATATTGTTCTCAAAATACCATATCGTTTTTCTAGTAATTCTACAAGTTCTGGTACTATTTTCTGCTGTAATTTCAATATGTCTTCCACTTGAAATACCCCCTTGGTCTTTTCGTGTCCCAGTACCTCTTTTTCTGTCCCACTTATATTATAGAATAAATTGAATTCTTTTTAAATAGTATTTCGAAAAAAAATGTGAACATTTTGTGAACATTTGGGGGAGGGTTAGAATCTTTTTCTCCCCTTCGATGACTTTATCCCCATTTCCTCTCTGTATTTTGCCACGGTTCTCCTTGAAATATTCATATCTTCTTCATTTATTAAATCACATATAACCTGATCAGAAAGAGGCTTTTCTTTGTCTTCCTTATCAATTAAATCCTTTATAGCTTTTTTTATTATTTTTACTGAAACATCTTCTCCGTTGGTATTAGACGAAATTGCTGTAGTAAATAAATCTTTTATCCTTATAGTTCCCTTATTAGTGTATATGTATTTATCCCTTATTGCTCTACTTATAGTAGATTCATGAACGCTTAATTCCTCTGCTATTTCCTTTAGTGTCATTGGTTTTAAATATTCATCACCGTAATCAAAGTAATCTCTTTGAACCTCTAATATTTTTTCTAATACTCTATATATGGTACTTTTTCTATGTTGTATACTTTTAATTAAAAACATAGCACTATTTAATTTTTCTTTTACATAGTTTACAGCATCTTTATCAGTTTCATCTGTTATTATTTCCTTATATATTTTGTTTATCGTTAGTTTTGGCAGCATATCATCATTCATTATTATAAAATATTCATTATCTATTTTTTTTATGTAGGCATCAGGAGTTATGTATTTAACTTCTTCTCCAGTAAAAAATCCTCTAGATGGTTTAGGCTGAAGTGCTTTTATTATATCTCCATATTCTTGTGCTTTCTTAACATCTACATTTAACATTTTTGCGATATTATTATATCTATTTTCGGCAAGTAATTCTAAATGATTATCTATTATTTCAAATATGTTTTCATCTTCTATACCATTTTTAATTATTTGTATTTTTAAACACTCTTTTAAATTCCGTGCACCTATGCCACTTGGCTCAAGAGACTGTATTGTTTTTACACAATGTTCAGTTAGAGCTATAGATATTTTTAAATCTGCACTTATTTCCTCATCTTTTATCTCCAAATATCCTCTTTCATCTATGTTTTCAATAATATATATACATATAGACTCAATAAAATCCTTTACACCTAAGTCTCTAATTTGCTCTTTTAAGTATTCTTTTAATGACTTTTTCTCTGAAATAAAATTAAAGGGAGATACCTCTTCATCATCTCTTTTTTCATAGCTATGATGACCGTAGTTATCAAATTCAAAATATTTCACCAATTCTTTATAATCCATTTTATTATTTTCTTCATTAGTCGTTGTAGTAACCTTGGCGTCCAGCACAGGATTTTCCTGTACTTCTTTCTCCACATATTCTTGAAGTTCGAAGCCTGACATTTGCAAAAGCTTTACTGATAACTGCATTTCTTGGGTCATTACAAGTTTTTGTTCTTGAGTCAAATTTAAACTAAAATCCATATTCATATTTACACCCCATTTTAAACCCTATTAGTATATTGTTCTAAAAGTTACACTTCATTATAACACGTGAATGGATAAATTGAGAATTATGAATAAAGAATAAATAATTGCATTTTTATTGTTTATTATACCTAATCCACCATATTATGTATGAATACGAAAATAAAAGAGAAGTTGAAGCTTCTCTTATCTTTGTCCCTTTTCGTATGGTTGCCCGTCTGCTAATGGAGGAGTTGTTTTTCCAACAAATCCTGCTAGAGCGAGCATTGTTAAAATGTAAGGAATCATTGAATATATTTCAGTTGGTATATTTAGTGATAGACTTTGTGCATTTATTTCTAAGGAATTACCAAAGGCAAAAAGTAAACATGCCCACATAGTTCCTTTAGGCTTCCAGTTACCAAATATCATGGCAGCTAATGCTATAAAACCACGTCCTGAAACCATTCCTTCTTTATAAACTGGAGTCATACCTAGAGATAAAGCTGCTCCACCGATACCTGCAAGCATTCCTGAAAGTATTACGCAAAAGTATCTTATTTTATAAACACTTATTCCTAAAGTATCTGCCGCACTTGGATGCTCTCCTACTGCTCTTATTCTAAGGCCTAATGCAGTCTTAAATAGTACAAATTCTGATACAAATACAAATATTATTGCAAGTATTACAAACCAATTTAATCCTGCTATAAATGGTCCCACAACAGGTATACCCTTTATAGTCGCAGGTATGTTATAGGAAAGACCTGTCACTATATCTGTCTGACCACCTTTTTTAAATATCTTAAATATAAGGAAACTTGCAAAGGCAGTTGCAAATAGATTTATTGCAGTACCAGATATAATCTGATCTGCTTTTAAATGTATGCTTAAAAAGGCATGAATTAAACCTAAAAGACCTCCACCTATAGCAGCAAATATAATTCCTATTACGGGGCTTCCTGTGGCATAAGAGCCAAAAACTGCAAAGAACGCACCCATTACCATCATACCTTCAAGACCTATGTTAACAACACCAGACTTTTCAGAGAATACTCCGCCAAGACCTGCAAATATAAGTGGTGTTGCCATTCTTAGTGTAGATGCTAGTATTACCACAATAAGTGCTGTCTTATCCATTTACAATCGCCCCTTTCTTTCTTCTTTTGTTTTCAAAATATTTAATAATATAGTCTGTAGCAACGAAAATTATTACTATTGATTGAATTAAGTAAACTATTTCTTTTGGTATAGAGTTTAACTGAAGTATTCTGGAACTACTATTTAAAGCTCCAAATAATAATGCCGCTGGTATACATCCAATAGGATTGCTCTTAGCTAAAAGTGCCACTGCGATACCATCAAATCCATATCCTATGAAGCCCATAAGGTCTGTACTGCTGTACATAACACCTGCTAAGTGAGATGCCCCACCTATTCCAGCAATGGCTCCTGATAAAACCATAGCTAGTACTGTATTTCTTCCTATATTAATTCCACCATATTCTGCGCCAAAAGCATTTATACCTACGGCTCTAATTTCATATCCTATAGTAGTCTTCCAAAGGAGCCAGTATATAAGAATAGCGCAAACAATACCTATTATAAGTCCTATATTTGCTCTACTCATTGAACTAAATTGTAGAAACTGAGCACTTGGTTGTATTGTTGGTGTTGAAGCCTTTGATGCAATTCCTATAGGAGTTCTAAGTACAATTATATTGACTAAATTTAGGGCAATATAGTTCATCATAATTGTATTAATAACTTCATTTGTACCAAATTTAGCTTTTAGATAACCTGGAACCGCTCCCCATATTCCTCCACCTATAATACCTGATAGTATTATTAGAGGTACGTGTACCCATGAACTAAGTCCAGGGATTAATCCAACTATAGCTGCAAAAATCATTCCTATAGTAAATTGTCCTTCAACTCCAATGTTGAATAATCCACATTTAAAAGCTATAGAATGAGCAACTCCTGTAAATATAAGGGGAGTTACAAAAACCATTGTTTCTAATGCTTTAGAGGTATCTCCAAAGCTTCCTCTTATAATTACAGATATCAGGTCAGTTAAGGCATCAAAATATTGAGTTATTGAATATTCTTTTGCCCACATCACAAAAAATACTGCTACAAATAATGAAACAATTATCGAAAATAACGGAAAGGCTAGGCTTTTTAACACTCCCTTTACTGCGACCGCAATGTTATTTTTATTCTCCCCTTTGTTCAACATCATTCACCTCTTCTTTACTATCCAAAGTTCCTCCTGCCATAAGTATCCCTAGCTTCTTTTCATCAGCTTCTTTTCTGTCTAATATGTCAACTATTTTACCATCATACATAACAGCTATTCTGTCTGAAAGCGCTAACACTTCATCCAGTTCAAGAGATACTAATAAAACTGCTTTACCCTTGTCTCTTTCTTGAACCAGTCTTTTGTGTATATACTCTATAGCACCAACGTCAATACCTCTTGTCGGCTGAGCTGCTATCATTAAATCTGGATCTTTAGCGATTTCTCTTGCTGCTATTAGTTTTTGTTGATTGCCACCGGATAATGCAGCTGCTGTTACTTCATCGTTAGGTGTTCTAACATCAAATTCCTCTATTAGTTTTTGGCAGTGTTTATGTATTTCATTGTAATTCATCACTATACCATTACTAAAAGGCTTTTTATGATAGGTACCTAAAACTGAGTTTTCAAATAAAGAATACTTTAGAATAAGCCCTCTCTTATGTCTGTCTTCTGGAATATGACCTATACCTGAGTCTGTTATTTGTCTAGGGCTTCTTCCAAATATGTCTTTATCTTTTAGTTTTATCTTACCTGATTCTGACTTTCTAAGTCCTGTTAAAGCTTCTATAAACTCTGTCTGACCATTTCCATCCACCCCTGCTAACCCTACTATTTCTCCAGCTCGTACAGTTAAACTTACACCTTTAACTACTTCTACTCCTCTATGGTCCTTTACCACAAGACCTTCAACCTTTAATATTTCATGTCCTACCCTTGCTTCGTCTTTTTTAACAACTAAGTTTACTTTTCTACCTACCATAAGTTCTGCTAACTGATCTATGTTAGTTTCCTTAGTTTTAACAGTTCCTGTTGCTTTACCTCTTCTTATTATAGTTACCCTGTCACTCATTTTCATAACTTCTTTTAGCTTATGAGTTATTAAAATAACTGACTTTCCTTCTTCTTTAAGATTATGTATAATTACACCAAGTTCCTCTATTTCTTGCGGTGTTAAAACCGCCGTTGGTTCGTCTAATATTAACACGTCTGCGCCTCTATATAAGGCTTTTAGAATTTCAACTTTCTGCTGCTGACCAACAGATATATCCTCAATAACAGCTTTAGGATTTATATTAAACCCATATTTATCTGCAATTTCTTTAACGTCTTTAATGGCCTTTTTAATATCAATTCTTAAACCTACTTTAGGTTCCATTCCTAAAACTATATTTTCTGCTACAGTAAAATTGTGGACTAACATAAAATGCTGATGAACCATACCTATTCCAAGCTTAATAGCATCGTTAGGGTTAGTAATCTTAACAGGTTTATCGTTTACAATAATTTCTCCCTTTTCTGGCTGATATAGGCCATAAAGTATATTCATAAGGGTAGTTTTTCCTGCACCATTTTCACCAAGTAAAACATGAGTTTCACTTTTAAGCAATTCGAAATTAACGTTATCATTGGCTACAGTTCCTGGAAAAATTTTAGTTATTCCAATCATTTCGATTACCTTATCCATTTCTGCCCTCCTGTATTCCTTATACTGTGCTGAAAGATTATTAATCCTTCAGTCTCCTGTATTCCTTATACTGCACTAAAAGATTATTAATCTTTTAGTCTCCTTAATATAATCTGAGCATCTTTCTTTGTAAAAATAAGCTAGGTATTCACCTAGCTTATTTTTAATATGCATAGCCTATTATATTACTCAATCAATAATCCAGTAAATTTTTCAAATTATTTTAGATAGAAGGTGCCGTAAATTTTGCTGCATCGTCTTTTGTAGCTGGAACAGTTATCTTTCCATCAACTATAGCTGCTCTGTATTTTTCAACTAAATCTAAAACTTCTTTTGGGGTGTTCTTATCTGAAGTACCAGCTATATCAACACCTTTGTCTTTTAATCCAAATACTTTTAATTGTCCTCCATCAAATTTCCCATTTGAAATTCCTTTAACTGTATCATAAGTTGCTGTATCAACTCTCTTTACCATACTAGTAAGTATAACATCTGCATATTCTGGAACAGTAACTGCTTGGTCTTGGTCAACGCCTATAGCCCAAAGTTTCTTATCTGGTTTAGTCATGGCTTTTGCTGCTTTAAATAACCCAAGTCCAGTACCGCCTGCCGCATGATATATTACATCACAACCACCGTTGTACATACTAGTAGCAAGTTCTTCACCCTTAGTTGGATTAGCAAAGTCAGCAGCATATCTTATATCAAATTGAATGTTTGGATTAACAGTTCTAGCTCCAGCCATATATCCTGCTGCGAATCTATTTATTAATTCAAAGTCTTTTCCACCAATGAACCCAATTTTATTACTTTTGGTCATTTTTCCAGCTATAACTCCTGTTAAAAATGAACCTTCTTGTTCTTTGAAGTTAAGTGAAACAACATTTTTTTCCTTAACTTCTGAGTCTATTATTGCAAATTTCTTATCAGGATATTTTTTTGCTATAGCTGTCATAGCATCTCCCATTTGGAAACCAACACCAAATACAATGTCAGAACCATTATCAACTAATGCTTGGAGATTCGGTTGGTATTCATCCTTCTTTTTTGATTCAATTGGTTTATAGTCTACATTCTTTAATTCTTCTATAGCCTTTTTTATGCCTTGATCCGCCGCTTGATTAAATGACTTATCATTTAACCCACCTTCGTCAGTTGCAAGACCTACTTTTATTTTCTTCGCCTGGTTTGTTTCACCGGTTCCTTGTTTTTGACCTCCGCATCCTGCAAATAATGATACTGTCATTATAGCAGCGGCAGCTAATGATAATAGTCTTTTTTTGTTCATTAAAAATTCCCTCCTAAAAAGATATTATTATTAAGGTTTTTATATTTACCAAATAGATTATTCTACAATATTCTTATTATTTAAATCCGGTTTTTCCCAATATTTCTATTGCTCTTTTCCCTTCATCCTCTGCTACAAGTATAACTGGTCCAGTACATCCCATTCCACTTTCACAGTAAATACCTTCTCTCCACAATACCTTGCAGCTATTTTCAAGTTCTAGTATATCTACTCCTTGTATTGTATAAGTAACTACCTTTTTAGTAGGCATTTTTACCGTTTCATCTACTGATAGTTTTTCTTTGGATAGTAATTTAAATATTACCTCATCTAAGCCTGCTTCTTTTGCATTTTTAAATTCTTCTTTAGCTTTTTGTAACACATCATTTTTAGCACAAGTTGCACAGTACCTTAATGCTTCACAAATGAGTGGTGCACCTGAAGCTCTTGATACTATGTTAACTAACTTATCGTAATCCTGACCTATTCCTGGTCCGTATCCATAGCCTAATGTTTCATAATTTCCACTAGTAGTATATGAAGCAAATATTTTAATTAGAAGATTTCCTGTTAAAGAATCACATACCATCACATCTGGTGTTCCAGCCAAAAGATCATTTCCTCTCATAACAGCTCCACCATCTGCCCTTAGTGATTCTGAAAATTGGAACTGATAACCTCTTGATTGAAGATTACTTAAAGCTCTTTCTACTTCTCTTGCTCCATCTACATTTAGGATACCTACTGTAGGATTTTTTATACCAACTGATTTCGCTACAGCAATACCAGATATGGCATTTTTAATCATACCTTCTACCCTATTTGTAGAAGTAGTCCCTGTAGTTGTTGCGATTATTAATTCATTGCCTTTACCTGGAGTTACTACTCGTCCAACGGTGGAAACTCCTATTGGAAAGTCAAAGTGTTGAGTTACGCACCCATCTATTTCCTTTCTCGCTAAGAGCTGTACCATTTTTTTGTGGCCTTCTTCTGAATCTTTTACTTCAACTATATCAAAGTCACCTTCAACTTTAGGTCCTATCAAAACTATATCAAAATCATCATATTTACTTTTAGCCATCTGCGCAGATTTAATCATTTCATCCACACCGTGTTCAGAGCCGAAAGTTGTGAGACCAATTTTTATTTTTTTCTCAGACACTCCAACTGATTCTTGTGCTAGTCCCGTATTTTTTTCTACAAGTATAGATACTCCATCAAATAGATTTGTCATCCTTCCTAAGAAAAGACTACCTTTACCTAATACCATAAAGTTATTTAATTTACCATTGATTATATGCTCTATACCATGCCCTACTATTGGAACTCCTGATGGAATATGACCTTGAGTTGGAGCAAATCCAGGATATCCGTGATTTTTTACGAAGTTTGGCAATTCTTTTCTATCTAACTGCCCACTCTTAACCGCTAATGCTCCTATCATTTTATAATTCTGAGTTGGAACATCTCCAGCGCCTGCTGATTCAGTTATGTCTGGTGTCTGCATTTCTGGTGCATATTTGTCTACATCTGTAATTTTCATTCCATTCTTAGTTAAAGGTTCTAATACTAAGGCTTCCATAACAGCCTGTGGTGCCGATCCATGTCCTATAGTATGCCTTCCCACTACATCAGTTCTTAGAATTGGACTTACTCCATCATTTTCACCCACAAGGATTGCAAATCCCCCTAAGCAATCTTCAAGTGCTGGTAAACCCTTCTTAACATGATCCCTACCATTCATTCCAAGCTTTGCAGTACATCCACCTGCAAAAATTATTACATTCTTATATACTCCAGACTTAACAAGTGCTGAAGCTGTTATTAAAGCATGAGTAGGGCCTGCACAGAAGCCTCTCATATCCGTACCTGTGGCTCCCTTAATTGCAGCTATTTCTCCACAAGCCTTAGCAACGTTCCCACCACCTCTTTGGTTCATGTCACCTATAGCTTCTTCTGAACATTCTATTAAATATCCAACTTCATTTACATCTATCCCTGAATTTTTTACAAGATGCATTAAAGCTAATACCCCTGATGCCTTTACTACTAGGTTCTCAATAATTGTATGAGATGATAAATTTATATCAAATTCGTGTGCTCTCTTAACACAACCAATTAATTTTCCATTTTCATATAACCCTTCTGCTATTCCATTTTTGATAAGTTTCTCTATTGCTTCTATATCTTCCCCTTCTTTTAATCCTTCTACTTTTTCCTTTAATACAGGGTGATTTTTAAACTTTTCTCTAACTATTTCAGTATAAGATTTCTCGAGAATTACTAAATCAAATACATCGGAAACCTTTAGCAATCCGTAAAATTCATCTTGAGGCATTATTTCTCCAAACTTACCAAATCTATTGGCACCTTCTACTTTACTGCTGTACCATGGTCTTTTTAACTCTGATAACTCATCAGGAGTCATGTTTCCTATGTATGTTTGATTTGGTGCATAAGCTACAACTTCATCAAAGGGTCTTAAATGATCCTTTAATTTCTTTAAGTATTCTGAATCTGGATTTGCCTTCCTCTCTGACATCTGAGTAGTACCATTATGGATTACCATATCCGGTGTATTAACTAAAATATAAGATGCCTTCTTTATAACTGGAAAATTCATTATAAAAACCTCCCTTAGCTTAGATTATATATCTGTATACAGAGATGCAACTTGAGAACCTGACTTATTGGAGGTATTTATGTACTCATATCTGACAGTATATTTAATTGTTTTCTTTTGATTCTTGGCAATCTATGTACTGAAAACTTAGAACTTTTGATTGTCTGAGCGTTAGCGAGTTATCAAAAGTTCTTAGTTTTCTGTGCATAGGGAGCCTTAGAATCATTGAAAACAATTAACAATACAGAAGATATGAGTACATAAATACCACTGCTAAGTCAAGTTCCCGAGTTGCCCTTTATTTTTCAAAAACTTTTTGGCCGTCCACTGGTGTTGAAAGTGCTTTCAATGCTCTTTCTACCAAATGATATCTCAATTCATACTCATTCTTTGAATCTAATGATGGGTTTCCAAGTGGATGCGGTATTGCTATTGTAGGAACTATTCTATTAGCCCCTACTGTTAGCGATATTGGAACTACTGTGCACATATGAACTACTGGAAGTCCTCCACGTTCAATCTCTTTTACAAGTGTTGCGCCGCAACGTGTGCAAGTTCCTCAGGTAGACGTTAGAATAACTGCATCAACTCCATCAGCAACTAATTCTTTAACAATTGTTTCTCCAAACTTTTTAGCTGAAGCAACTGCTGTGCCGTTACCAACGGTAGCATAGTAATATTTATGAAGTGAACTGATTTTTCCTTCCTTCTCCATTTGTCTTAATACATCTACAGGAAGTACTCTATCGGCGTCTATATTGGCATAGGTTGGGTCATATCCACCATGTGCTGTTTCATGTGTTTCAGCAGTCAAATTCATTACACCTTCTAGATTGTACTTTCCAAACTTAGAAGCACTGGAAGACTCTATATGATCTGGATTTCCTTTTGGAACTATACCGCCAGATGTAACTAATGCTATTTTAGCCTTTGAAATGTCTTTTACTGCTGGATTTGGATCAACTCTATCAAATACAGGCATTTTGAATTCTGTTACAAATTCTTCGCCTTTTACCTTTTTAACAAGCATATCAACTGCTCTATTTGACCCTCTTTCTGCTGCAAAGAAATTCTTTCTTATTCCTCTTTCTATATAGTTATCTTCAGCTGGTGAACCTATTTCTTCTCCTTTAATAAGCTTTAATGCTAAGGATACAATTTTAGGAAGAGCATCTCTCATGCCAGCTGCACTATTTTTAGTTTCAACAATATATACATATTTCTTGAATAGATCTGCACCTGGATTTTCAATATACATAGCTGTAAGTGCAGGTATTCCTAGCTTATCTTGGACTTCTTTTGCAATAGTTCCACAAGCGACACCGTATCTTCCAGCATTGAAAGCAGGACCTGCTATAAATAAGTCAGGATTGTATTTTTTAACCATCTCTACAACTTGATTTTTTGCTTCTTCTAAATTTTCATTGAAATATGAGTCTCCACAGATAACTGTACCAACTATTTCAACACCATCTTTTTTAAATAATCCATTTAGTCCCATACCAGGACCAACAAAGCCTTCCCTAACTTCTGGTTTTATATTAGCTTTTTCTTCTCCTCCTATACCAGCATAAAATTGATTTATATAGTGGACAACTTTAATCATTTCAACGTTTCCCCCCTTTTTAGAAATTTACATGGGTATTAATATTTTGAGTATTGAGTTCTAATAGTCTTAACTTCTTGAATTATGGAATCTACATCAAGAACCATTTCCATCATTCCGCACTGTTCATCATAAACAGCTGCATCACATTCCTCTTTTATTTCTGGTTCAACCATATGATAAACTGCAAGTCCTAATTCAATCCCGGCCAATGGCCCAGCATAAGTTGGATCTCCAGCTGATACAGTCTCTGCTGAAAGTCCTGAAGCTTCAGCTTCTGCTCCTCCAATTACTACTACTACATTTTCTGCACCATGTTTTTCAGTTAAGTCTTTTACTCTTTGTTGGATCTCCAGATCCATAGCACCTGCGGCTGTTCAAACAAAGCATTCTGTTGATGCAAAAATAACCTCTGCTCCTGCTGATTTAACACAAGCTTCAATAGCTAGTCCTGGTATTCCATCTCTATCGCCTACCGCAATAACTTTTTTTCCTTTTAACATTTATATCATCCTCACTCTCATTTAATATTAAAAACCTTTTACAGATAGATAAGTAAATCCAACTTCACTTGTAGCTCCAGTTATAACCTGTATTTCAACCTCTATGGTGCCATCTTCTCTTAAGCTTCCAACGTGTCCACCTGCTATTACGTCAGCAGCTTCCACATGCCCTATTATTTTCTTCATTACAGGTAATATTACAACCTCATTAGCATTTCCACCGGTTACAACTGCATCACCTTTTGGTGTTGAGTCAGCAAGTGATTGTGAACTTCCATCTTGTCCAGCATATTCATCTGTAATTAATACAGTTTTTATTCCTAGGTCAGTTATCTTATTACAATTCATAACTAAGTCAGCATCTGGATTCCCAAACCCTTCTTCAGATATTATTACCGCATCTGCCCCTAAGAAATGCACTAATTTAGCGGTGTAATTTGATGATCTTTCTTTATCAGCAAGATAAACGTTTTCGTTAGTAATTACACAGCCTAAGAAGTTATAATCCTTACCATGTCTTTCATATAAATCTTCAATTACTGGGTGATTCATGTGAACATATGATGGGTTCTTATCACAGGCTGATACACAATTTCCGCTAACAATAGCTCCATCAAAAACTTCTGTTGGATATAGGAATGTTGGTATGATTTTCTTTGCATCTACACCATATACATATGTGTCATGGAGAAGTCCTTGGGTTTGCAGCATATATACATATACTACTTTTGGAAGGTCCGGATACTGCTTAACCTGATCTAGGATTGGTAATGTTTCATAGATTTTTACTTTATCAGGTTCAATATTTCTTCCAACTTCTCCAAGGTATGCAGCAGCTTTGAATCCAACAATTCTTACTGCTTCTTCATGTTCATGCTGTTTAACTCCTTCTTTTGGCTCGCATATAACTACAATATTGTTCGTTTTTGAGAATGGGGTGTATTTAGCTCCTTCCCCACTCATGTCTATGATTCCTTCTTGGAACCCTACAATTTTACCGGTAGTGACTACAGCGGCCCCCTTTAATACATGAGTTCTTCCCGATCCAACCATATCAACTTTGCTTATGAATCCAGGGAATATTCCACCCTTTCCTTCAACTTTCACTCTTGGTTCTATAACATCTTTTACTGGAATTATTCTTGTTTCCTCACCTGGTTTTGCAAGTTCAAATTCTATACTCTTAAGTCTCTCGTCTCCACCAACTGCTCTTAATAATTCTTCTTTATTCACATAAAGTACTCCATTTTCAAACTTTGTTTCAGCTCCAAATTGAATGTCCCTTACATAAATTTTTCCTACTTCTAAACGCAAAGTGTTCACCTCCAAATTTATTTCAACTGAGAGGTAAAACAAATTAATCTTTGTTCCAGCTCCCAATTGTACTTTAACTTAATTTTAGTGATTATTAGTTTTTTTATTAAAGTGTTTCGTGGTAAGCTTTTACGAAATTTTCTATATCATCTAATGAAGTAATCTTATCAGCAGTTATTGAATTAACTTTTTCCCCATTTCTGTAAACTATTATTGTTGGTAATCCTAAAACTTTTTGTGATATGGCAAGTCTTCTTGCAGTACTAGTATTTAGGCTAGCAAACTTTATTTTATCTCCATACTTTTCTTCAAGACCATGTACTCCTGGCATAAGCTGTTTACACATCTCACATTTGTCCCCCCAAAAGTCTACGAAGACTGGCTTTTCAGTATACCTTATAACCTCAGCCTCAAAATTTTCCTTATTTAGTTCTATCATTCATAACCCCTCCTTTATCTATGTTCCTCTATATAATGCTCAGCAGTTGTGGATGCAATTGCACCATCTGCTGCTGCAGTTATAACCTGCCTTAAGGATTTCTTTCTTACATCCCCTGCAGCAAATACTCCAGGTATACTTGTTCTCATATCTTCATCTGTCACAATATATCCTTTTTCAAGTTCTAATTTCCCTTCAAACAATTGAGTAATTGGATCATATCCAACAAATACAAAACAGCCATCTACCTTTAATTCACTGATTTCTCCGGTTAACTTATTTTTTATTACAAGTCCCTCTAATATTTCATCACCCCTAGCCTCTTCAACTGTTGAATTCCAAATAAAACTTATCTTTGGATTAGCAAAAGTTTTTTCTTGTAAAGACTTAGCAGCTCTTAATGAGTCCCTCCTATGTATTATAGTTACATGATCTGCAAACTTTGTAAGATATATAGCTTCAGTAATTGCTGAGTCTCCTCCACCAATTACAGCTACATCTAGCTCCGTAAAAAAGTCTGCATCACAAGTTGCACAGTATGAAACTCCCTTCGCTCTTAGCTCATGCTCTCTTTTAAATCCACCTAGTCTTGGATTTGCACCTGTACATATTATTATAGTTTTTGCTTCATAAGTTTCTTTTTTACCTTTTATTATTTTAGTATCACCGGCTAAATTTACATCTACTATATCGTCAACAGCAAACTTAGTTCCAAATTCTTCTGCTTGTTTTTTCATTCTTTCACTTAGAGATGAACCAGTACAGTTTTCTATTGAACCTGGGTAGTTTTCAAGCTCATCGGTGCTTGTTGCTTGCCCTCCAAATTTTGCTCTTTCAATAACCAAAGTGTTCATTCTTGATCTAGCTGCATATAATCCCGCTGATAACCCTGCTGGTCCACCGCCAATTATTACGGTGTCATAGATCTGTTCCATACTCATTACCTCCATTATTTAAAATATTATTAATTTAATCCATGATAAATTAAATCGTAATCTACAAGTTGAAAATCTTCTAGCACTTTCTGGCTCCACTTAGGAATACCAAGATTTTTTGTAAATTTTTCTGTAGCATATATTCCTTCTTCAATATATTTTAATGATTCCATGTCTACTATATTATTTGTATTTTTGGAAATGATAACTGTTCTATAGGGAGTTTCATTAGGCTTGATACTGCTCATTAGCGGATGTGTAAACAATTTATGACCTCTGTGTATATAATCTCTTACCTTTTTAAGTACCTCTATCGTACTTCCATCTAAGAAATCTATCATATAACTATTTTTTAAATTTTCTCTACTCATTGGATTATTTGTGATAATTATTATTGGTTCTATCATCTCTAATCTCCTTTTTTAGTCAGATTCCCATTACTAAATTATATATTTGTATATAATCTGGTAATAAGGCACGACAAAAAACAGAGGTAAATGCCTTCGCCTTTACCTCTGTCTATTAACCTGAGAGTTTTACTCCTTCGGTGCATAAGCTTTCCAGAGACTTGTCAATTTTCGATTCATTTGCCTGAGAGCTTCAGATTATTTCGCAAAAATAATCCTTCTTCCTTCGGCTATCCACTTAAGGATACTATATATGTAACTATTTATTATAATATTTACATATATAGCTAAGTAGCACTCTAACGTAAAATTTTGTTACTGTTTCTACTTAATCTCTCGAAAATCTCATCCAACATTATTCATTTTTGTTATATAATACCTTGTATGTATTATTATATACTATAACCAAATTTATTTCTATATTTTACCAAATACATTCTATTCTATTTTTTTATAGTATTTATTCCATTTTAAAATACATATATTGTAAAATAAAAAAATCAAACTAACCTAGCATAAAAAACACTAGATTAATTTGATAAATAGCTACTTTATTTAAAAGTTTTCAATAAAAAATACTCCACAGGCATTTGGTCCCGCATGTACTCCTACAACGCATCCAACTTCACATTCAATAAAAGCTCTTCCTTTTTCTTTTAAATCTTCCCTTAATGTATCTAGTATATCCTTATTTTCTACCTGTAAAAGTATAGATTCTTCTCCATCTTTAATTTTCTTACTATCTAAGTAATCTAAAATGGTTCTAATAGCCTTTTTATTTCCTCTTACCTTATCCGTTACAACTATCTCTCCATTCTCCACAGATAGTATAGGTTTTATTCCTAATATATTTCCTATAACTCCTGCAGTTTTAGATAGTCTTCCTCCTTTAACGAGGTTGTCCAAACTATTGAATGCTATTGAGCTTTTTACGTGTGGTATTAATTTTATTATCTCTTCATATATCTGATTTATTTCTAATCCAGCTTCCTTCAATTTAGCTGCTTTTATTGCTAAAAGTCCTAATCCAGATGTTACATTTAAACTATCTATTACAACAATATCATTTGTTTCAAGCATTTCTTTTGCTACACAGGCTGATTGGTATGTTCCACTCATTTTTGAAGAAATATGTATGGAAACTATTTTATAACCTTCATCTAAATACCTTTTATAACACTCTAAAAATCTTTGGGGATTCACCTGAGCAGTTCTGGGAAATTCTGATGTGCCATTCATTTTTTGTAGAAGCGTAGGTAGATTTATATCTATTCCATCTTTATAGGTTTCGTCCCCAAAACTAACTAAGAGCGGAAGTACCTCCAGATTATATCTCTCTACTATATGTAAGGGTAAATCTGCAGTACTGTCTGTTATTATCTTTATTTTTCCCATCGCTTTACCTCTTTCTTATTTCATATTAGGGAAATCCATCTGCCTTAATGCCTCATATACAACTATAGAAACAGTATTAGATAAATTTAAAGAACGAGTAGTGGTATTTATCATTGGTACTCTTATACATCTTTCGAATTCACTTTCCCTTATTATATCAGGAAGGCCCGCTGACTCCTTACCAAACACTATGAAATCTCCCTCTTTAAACTCAACTTCACTATAGAGGTTTTCTGCATGAGTAGTTGAAAAATAAAAGGTAGATTCCTTATACTTTTCTCTAAGTTCATCATATGAGTCATAGACAGCTAAATCTAAGTACTGCCAGTAGTCAAGTCCTGCTCTTTTTAAATGTTTTTCATCTAAGCTAAATCCTAAAGGCTTTATCAAATGTAATTTACAATTTGTAAGTACGCAAGTTCTTGCTATATTTCCTGTATTTTGTGGTATTTCCGGTTCAAATAATACTATATTTAAATTCACTTTAACTTCCTCCTAATATTAGTTACGATAAAAACTAAAATATACCTAGTTATTTAAATATATTAACCCATAATAAATCAATAGTAAAGGGTTTACAGTTCTCCGGCTATATTATATCCCCTTCTTTTCTTTAACCATAAGTTTTGTATAGTCTTGACTATTTTCAGTATATCCATTATTACCATTCTCATCCAAATATTTTATTATTCCACCTGAAATACTTTTTGCTAATTTTTTTAATACCTCATCCCTAGATAACCTAGCTCTGTCCTCTTCATTAGTTATAAAGCCACACTCTATTAAAGTAGAGGGCATTTTAGTATATCTAAGTACAGCAAAGTTTTCTCTTTTTACCCCTTTATTTTCCCAGCTGTCACTTTTTAAAATTTCATCTTCTATAGTTTTGGATAATTCTATTCTTTCATCTGTTTCATAACCTTTGCCATCATAGTAATAGGCAGTTATTCCTTTATAGTTAATATCATCTAAGGAATTAACATGTATGGACACAAAGACATCTGCATTAGCATCATTAGCTATATTGCCAATTTGTTGTAAAGGTATTAGCTTGTCCTCGTTTCTTGTAAGTACTACAGTATAGCCTTCATCTTTCAAGTATTCTTCTGCATATTTTACAATTTTAAAAGTCAAATTTTTTTCATTTAAATTTTTATAGCTTGTACCAAAATCCATTCCACCATGTCCAGCATCAAGAATTACAACATACTTTTTGTTTTTTTCTGCTTTTTCACTCTTTCCAGGATTTTTATTTTTATCCACTGCCATAACTATTGGTGATGTTGATTCTTTGATAAATTTACCCTCTCTAAACAAAATCATCCCTTTTCCAAATATTGACAGTACGAAAGTAAAAAAAATACAAGAAACCATAAATCTTTTCTTGTTCGCGATTCTCATATTAGCTATCTCCTTATAAAGAATTTTCAATCATGGTGCGGGTAACAGGATTTGAACCTGCATGGTATTATCCACTAGAATCTGAATCTAGCGCGTCTGCCAATTCCGCCATACCCGCATGACTTCAATAAATTTACATTTACTATTATATCATATTATTCCATATTAATGAATATAATTATAGATTATTTTCTATTCATCTGATGACTAAACATAGCTTTTACCTATCATATTTCCTTAAGTAACATAAAAAGGCTTAGATTAAGATAGCTCTAATCTAAGCCTTTTTATCACTTCTTTGTTCCTCTTTTTATCACAGCATCTACAGGTTTATAGAAATCATCTGCTACAACATCTTCGCTAATAACCGCTCCATTTTTTGTTGTTTTCTTTGTAACCTTTACTTTATAACCTGTTGATGGTGCCTGAACTTGCTGTGTTTGTCCAACGGATAAAGTTGGATCATCAACATATTGTATACTAGGTTGTATGGTTTGATAAACCTGTGAGTGTACTTCTGTTACTATACTAGACAATGACTCATTACTGTATATGTTAAATGAAACCATACCCCCACTTGCATCCGCTTCAATATATAGTGGATACTCTAGTGTATTTTTAAATTTATAATCTAAGTTACCATAATCAACTGTGGCATCCATGCCTAATGGAACGTAGTGTGATGGCAATGAATGATGAGATCTTTCCACAGACTTTATATTTGCTCTAAGCATAGCATTGTATAGGGTAGTAGATACTTGACATATTCCACCACCTAATCCTGAATCCACTTGATTTCCTATAATTACAGGAGCTGCTTGGTATCCCTTTTCAGCTGTTCTCTCTCCAACTACATCATTAAAACTAAATGAGTCTCCTGGCATTAATATTTTTCTATTTATACTTCTTGTAGCTAAAATTATATTATTAGCTCTCTCTGATGAAGATATGGAACCATAATCTGTAGAAAAGCCAGCTATTCTAGAATTTACAGTAACTAATTTATCAGCGGTAATTTTAGCAGTAACGGCTTCAATAGGAGCTTTAATATTGATGTCAGAACCAACAGAGCCATCTACCTTAGACAATACTTCTTTTTGAAGCGCATCCTTTTGGAGCTTGCTCCCTTTTTTGTCAGATACCACCGTAAAGTTTCCCCCACCACCGCTTAATGTGGCATTTATTGGATCCTTATTTACGTCTTTTTCAATGCTATCGATAAGTTCATTTACAGGTTTTGAATTATAAGTAAACTTAAGTTTATATTGTTTACCTTCAGAACCCTTTACTAATCTATATTTTTTTAATAGATTCAATTCCTTACCATATGAAAAAGCTTCATTTACTGCTTCATCAATATTATATTTAGGATTTAATTTGGAATAATCTAAAGTATAAGTCCGATCTGGAGTACTTATATTTAATTTCTTTTTTACGACAACAGATCCATATTTTTGCTCTATAATTTGTTTTGCTTCATCTTTATTTTTTCCGGCTAAATTTTCACCTTCAATCTTAACTCCTGGGTATATTAAATTGGACCAGGCCTTCACAGTATAATATTGATAGGTTATAAATCCTGCAACTCCAACTGCAAAAATTGAAACAGCTGCTATAATTCCAAGTGGCAACTTTTTTTTACCACTTCTCTTTTTCCTTGCCATAGGTATCACCTCTTTATACCTAACCATTATACTATAAAATAATACTTATTTAAATTAGTTTCTTCCTGTCGAATTAGAGTATAAATTGAATATGATACTTCCTCCTGATGTATATGCTTCAATATACATTGGGTAACTTAATGTATTTCTAAACTTATAATCAATATTGCCAAAATCCACAGTAGCATCCATGCCACTTGCTACATAATGAACTGGCAATGTGTGATGAGTTCTTTCTATTGATGATAAGCCTGAATTATTTACTGCATTATATAATGTTGTAGACACCTGGCATATTCCCCCACCAAGTCCTGATTCCAATTTATTATTCACAATTACAGGTGCTTCTTCATATCCCTTATCTACTGTTCTTTCTCCAACTACATTATTAAAGCTAAATATATCTCCAGGCAATAATACTGTTCCATTTATACTTCTTGTAGCTATTGCTATATTATTTGCTCTTTCAGCAGAAGATATGCTACCAAAACTTGTGCTAAATCCTCCTATTTTTGAATTTACACCTTTTAGTATATTTCCCTTAATTCTAGCCTCATCTACTTGCATAGAGGTTTTTAATTCAGCATTGTCTAATATACCGCTATCTATTTGGGATAAAATGTCTTTTTCAAGCTTCTCTTTCTGCAACTTTGTTCCATTTTGTTCTGGTATTATATTAAATTGTTTACCATTTATTTGCAAAGTAGCATTCAATGGTTCTTTATTTACATCTTGCTCAATTTTATTAATTATACTTTTTATTGGCTTCATATCATAAGAAAATTTTAACTTATAGTTTATAGGTCTAGGGGATTTTATTATAGTATATTTATGAAATAAATTTAAATTCTTTCCATAAATATAAGCCTCATCAATAACTTCACTTAAATTATATTTTGGATCTATTTTTGAATAATTTAGAGTATACTTTTTATCTGCTGTTGTTATATTAATTTTGTTATTGGATATTTTATCTGAATATGTTTGTTTAATAATGATTGCAGCCTGTTCCTTAGTCTTTCCTGATAGGTTTATCCCCTCAACGGTAACTCCGGGATATATCAGTTTGTCCCAGTATCTTATTTCACTGTAATGATATGTCACATAGCCACTTAACAAACTGGCGAAAATAACTAAAGTCGCTCCAATTCCTACAATATAATTGCTTTTAGGATTTTTTATACTACTTTCCATTCTAACCACCCTTTACTTCCCCACTGTTATTATACTACAGAGCTTTAAATTTTTGTATGAGGAATCTACTGCTTTATTATATTTATCT
>Ga0183101_1000363_pt1 | contig 66701 bp, 60 predicted proteins | sample Biomet3_FD_127790 | JGI IMG/M metagenome (GOLD analysis project Ga0183101, IMG submission 127790) | Microbial communities from bioreactor (seeded with sewage sludge) at LBNL, California, USA - Biofuel metagenome 3 | ecosystem: Engineered > Bioreactor > Anaerobic > Unclassified ... | reverse complement strand
AAATTTAAAATAAAATTAAAATTTAGAAGGATTTAGGCTTGTTGTGTTGAAATATAAGATGTGGTGGGTTATTGGAGGTCTAATATGTTTGATGATAATATAATAATTAAAGGTAACAGAGATGGGATAAATGCAATCATTAATATGAATAAATTTAAAGATTTTGACGAGATGCTGGAAGCTTTAATTAAGAGACTATCTATAGGAAAAGTATTTTATAAAGGATCCACTCTTAAAATAACCACTGAGATTAAATATATAAATGAAAAACAGTTTGGTAAGTTAAAGAATGTTTTGTTTGAGCAATTTTTAATTAAGGATTGTATATTCGAAGATAAGGAAGAAAAAAGCAGCAAGACATTCTCTGGTATTTATGAAGGTCGGACAAAATTTTTAAGAAGAACCGTAAGAAGTGGACAAGTTATAAATTACCCAGGAAATGTAGTTATAATTGGAGACGTAAATGCAGGTTCCGAAATATATGCTGCGGGGAATATAATAGTTCTTGGAGCTTTAAGGGGTTATGTTCATGCAGGATTTGGCGGAAACTCTAAGTCTATAGTTGCTGCATTTTATTTACAACCGGAAATATTACAAATTGCAGATATTATGACTAGATCGCCTGAAGATAGCCCTAAACCTCAGTATCCGGAAGTTGCAAGAGTAAAAGGTGACACAATTATTGTAGAACCATATTTGCTTAATAAGTTTATTTAATGGAGGTAGTAGAAATGGGAGAATCTATAGTAGTAACATCAGGCAAAGGTGGAGTAGGGAAGACAACTACCACAGCCAACATTGGTACGGGATTAGCAGCACTAGGTAAAAGCGTTGTTGTGATAGATGGCGACACTGGGCTTAGAAATCTTGACGTTTTGATGGGGCTTGAAAATAGAATTGTTTTTACATTGCTAGATGTAGTAGAAAATAAATGTAGGCTAAAACAGGCATTAATAAAGGATAAAAGGCTTCCTAATCTTTATTTATTGCCAACAGCGCAAACGAGAGACAAGGATGATGTGACTCCAGAACAAATGTTAAATTTAGTAACTGAATTAAAGAAAGAATTCGACTATGTTATAATAGACTGCCCAGCGGGGATTGAACAGGGATTTGAAAATGCAATAGTTGGTGCAGATAGAGCACTAATTGTTGTAAATCCTGAGGTAACATCAGTAAGAGATTCAGATAGAGTTATTGGAAAACTAGATGCTAGGGGATTAGAAAATCATCATTTAATAGTAAATAGGATAAATTACCAAATGACTAAAAATGGTGATATGTTAGATGTGAATGATATAATGGATAGTTTGGCAATAAAATTAATAGGTGTAGTACCTGATGATAGAACTATTACGGTTTCAACTAATAAAGGAGAGCCAGTAGTTTTAGATAATAAGGCATATGCAGGTCAAGCATTTAGAAATATTGCAAGAAGAATAACTGGTGAATCAGTACCTTTAATGGATTTGAGTAGTAATCAAGAAGGTTTCTTCTCATCCTTAAAGAAAATGTTTGGTATAAAATAAGGGGGGAGCGAGATGGAATTGTTTAAGATATTTTCTACAAAAGCTTCCTCAAAGGATGTAGCGAAGGAAAGATTAAAGCTAATTTTAATACATGATAGGTCAAAAATCTCACCAGAACTACTGGAATCTATAAAAGAAGATATTCTTAGAGTACTTTCAAAGTATGTTGAAATTGACAATGGAGAAATAGATGTTAAGATAACCAGCACAGAAGAGATACAGGGAGATTCACCTGCTTTAATTGCTAGTATTCCAATAAAAAGAATGAAAAATGATGTATAAGGTTATGTACAAAGTGAAACTTAAATTTAGATAGAGTTTTAAACTCCGTTTAATATTAGTTGAGCTAATCCCAGGCTGAACAACAGGTAAATACAATGAAAATGTTGTTCAGCTATCGGATAAAATTGTACATAGCTTTTTTTTTCCTATATGGTATAATCTTATTTATAGTGGAGGGGGATAATATGCTTGAAAAATTCAGGATTAGCAGAAAACTTTTAAGGGAATTAGATTTTACTATTATAATAACAGTAATAGTTTTAGTAATATTTAGTGCAGTAAATGTTTATAGTGCCACTCATTTGAAGATTGGTAATTATTATTTAAAAGCTCAGCTTATTTGGTTAGTTGTGGGATTACTTTTAACCTATTTTATTTTAATATTTGATTACTCTATTATTCAAAGTTATGCCAATATAATTTATTGGTTTGGTGTATTTTTGCTTATACTAAATGATTTTGTATTTAAATCCACTGTCAATGGTGCTACATCATGGATGAAGATTGGATCATTACCGTCTGTGCAGCCTTCTGAATTTGCAAAACTTGGTATGATAATAATGCTAGCAAAACAGTTAAGCGACATGGAAGGAAAAATAAATGATTTAAGAAACTTTTTTAAGCTCACTGCATATGCAGCGTTGCCAATGGGTTTAATAATTATTCAGCCAGATATGGGAATGACAATGGTTTGTTTTTTTATAGTACTAGGAATTTATTTTGCTGCAGGTTTAGATTTAAAGATAATAGGAGGAGGTATTGCAGGTCTAATAGCTGTTATTGCTATAGTTTGGAATTCACCTCTTATGCAAACATATTGGAAAACTAGATTAGTATCTTTCTTAAACCCAGAGGCAGATGAATTAGGTTCAGGTCTTCAGCTTATACAATCGCAAATAGGAATAGGTTCTGGTGGAATTTTAGGAAAAGGATTTTTAAAAGGTACCCAAATATCAGGAGGATTTATTCCTGAAGCTCATACAGATTTTATATTTGCAGTTGTAGGAGAAGAATGGGGACTCATTGGGGCAATAGCATTATTAATTTTATATGGAATAGTCATATATAAACTCATAAATATTGCGAAAAATTCTAAAGATATATTTGGTTCAGTTATTTGTGTAGGTGTTATAGCAACTTTATTATTTTCTATACTACAGAATATGGGAATGACCATAGGAATAATGCCTATAACAGGCATTACATTACCATTTATGAGCTATGGAGGGAGTTCTATGTTAACAGCTTTTATGAGTTTAGGGGTTGTTTTAAATATAGGAATGAGAAGAAAGAAAATTAATTTTTAGGAGGAATCTATGTTATGAGAATTGCACTAATTGCACATGATAAAAAGAAGGATGATATGGTGGACTTTGTAAAAAGGTATAAAGATATTTTTGAAGACCATCAGTTATTTGCCACAGGTACTACAGGGGGACTTATAACCGAAATAGTTGGATTGAAGGTGCATAGGTTTCTTTCAGGACCATTAGGTGGAGATCAGCAAATAGGAGCTAGAGTAGCGCAAGGAGATATGGATTTTGTAATCTTTTTAAGAGATTCTCTTACTTCACAGCCACATGAACCAGACATTTCTGCACTTTTAAGGATATGTGATGTTCACTGTGTACCTCTTGCTACAAATCTTGCCTCAGCTGAAGTTTTCGTAAAGGCACTTAGAACTCACAAAGATGCACAATAATTTTGTACAAGCCTAACAATATATGTTGTTAGGCTTTTTTTCTATTTTAAAATCATAAAATAGAAAAAAAGCCAATATATATATAACAGTACATATGAAAAGAATTCTGTGAGTAAACAAACATATTAAAAGTTGGGGGGAAGGTTCTTTATGGGAAATTATAATTCAGAATACGAGGATTACTATAGTTCTTTAAAGAAAAAAAACAGGATAAGGAACTTTCCTTATCAGCATAGTAGTTATAATGTTGATAACACCAGTAAGTCAAAAGAAAAATATTTAATTAGAAGAATTGTGAGAGATTTAATTGGGGTGCTTATACTTTTTATGTTTATCATAGGATGTAAGCTAATAGTTACTCCTCAGACTCAAACTGTCTATAATTATTCAAAAAAAGTTTTAAATCAAAATTATGATTATGGAGCTTTAAAAGAAAAAACTAAAAATATTGATATTACTAAATTACAGGATAAGCTGACAAATATAATTGAACAGATTAGAAGTAAGGTAACAGGTGGCGAAACTGCCACAGAAAAAATTAAAAGTGAATTTATTTTGCCAGTGAAAGGAGTAGAGACTTCGGCCTATGGGTATAGAGAAGACCCTATAACAAAAGAAAAAAAGTTTCATGCTGGTGTAGATATAGATGCTAAAGAAAATACAGATGTATTGGCTTCTTATGCTGGAAAAGTAAAGGAATCTGGAACGGATGGACAACTTGGCAATTATATTTTAATTGATCATGGTGAGGGAATTGAAACTAAATATGCTCATCTGAATAAAATACTTATAAAAAAAGAAGATGCGGTAAAAAAAAGTCAGGTTATAGCCAAAAGTGGAAATACGGGCAAATCTACTGGACCGCATCTTCATTTTGAGCTTTTATACATGGGAGAAAATGAAGATCCAAATCAGTATTTTAATATAATTAAAAAATAATGTGTAGGAGTAGTTTTGTGATTAAAGTAAGTAAATATTTTATTCCTTATGTAATATTTTTAATTATTATAGGATACAAAGGACAGTTGGTTTATGCCTTTTTTATTGTATTTGTGCATGAAATGGTACATTACATCACTGCCAGACATTTTGGTTTTTTAGGTTTTGATATAGAATTTATAGCAGTTGGTGCTGTATTAAAGTTTAGGGACTTGGATGATGCCACTCCAAAAGAAGATTTATTTATATCTGTATCAGGACCTATGAGTAACATAGCTTTAGCTGTGATTTTTTATTTTTTATATAAAATTTTTCCTAGTAATAACTTTTATATGTTATTTGCAGGAAATCTATCTATAGGTCTGTTTAATTTAATACCTGCATTTCCTTTAGATGGAGGAAGAATATTAAGAGATTTATTAAATCTTAGACTTACATACAAAAGATCTAATAAAATTGTAATGATTTCAAGTATTATTATTGGTATTTTACTTATGTTTTTATATATTTTTATGTTTTTAAAAGGAAGCACTAACTTTAATCTAGGAATAATAGGCTTATTTATAATAATATCAGCGCTTAAAGAAAATGAAAGGGTATCATATATAATTATGGGAGATATCATAAAAAAGAAATATAAGTTTACACAAAAGGGGTATATTGAAAATAAGAATACTTCTGTGTATTATAAAAAAGATTTACTATGTGTAATGGGGTTATTTGATAAAAATAAATATAATATATTTACTGTTTTAGATGAAGAAATGAAAGTTATGGATATACTTTATGAGGAAGAAATAATTAGTGCACTTAAATTATATGGTAATATAACTATAGAAGAATTTATGAAAATTGAGGATGAATATAAATAATTGACAATTGACTTTAATCAATCGTCAATTATTTATCCGGTGGCTACCCGCGCTAATACTACCTCTTTTCAAAGAGGTAGTAAAGAGCGGTTACGTCCCTGGATTCGTTCAGCTAAGAATCAGGTGGGGTTCAAACCCCACCTGATTCAAGTTTCACTTTCATAGATGAATTTATATTTTTAATTTATAACTTATTATGTTAGAATATAAAAATATGATAAACGCAAGAGGAGGATTTTTAATGAACAAAATTTCTGATGATATATTGTTTAAAGTAGAAAAGCCTGTAAGATATGTAGGTGGAGAAATTAATTCCTATAATAAGGATATAAATAAAGTAGATATTCGTTTTGCATTTTGTTTTCCAGATGTTTATGAAGTAGGGATGTCACATTTAGGCACCAGAATTCTTTACCATGTTTTAAATGAAAGAGAAGACACCTTCTGTGAGAGAGTTTTTGCACCATGGACTGATATGGAAGGGCTTATGAGAGAAAATAATATACTTCTTTATGGTTTAGAGAGCAAAGATCCAATAAAAGGTTTTGATTTTGTAGGATTTACTCTTCAGTATGAAATGAGTTATACAAATATCTTAAATATGTTAGATTTAGCTGGTATACCTATTAGAGCATCTGAAAGAGGAGAAGATTCTCCTATAGTTATGTGCGGTGGTCCTTGTGCTTATAATCCTGAGCCTCTTTATGATATAGCAGACTTCTTTGCTATAGGCGAAGGTGAGGAACAGATGAATGAGATTATGGATCTTTATAGGAAATATAAGGGTAAAGGTCAAAAAAAGGAATTTTTAAGAGAATTATCTCATATAGAAGGAATATATGTGCCATCACTTTACAGCGTAGATTACAATGAAGATGGTACTATTAAAGAGTTTAAACCTTTATATGAAGATGTACCAACAAAAATTAAAAAAAGAATAATAAAGAATTTTAATGATGTAGCTTATCCAATAGATAAGTTTATAGTTCCTTATGGCGAAATAGTTCATGATAGAATAGTATTAGAAACCTTTAGAGGATGTACTAGAGGTTGTAGATTCTGTCAGGCAGGTATTGTATATAGACCTGTAAGGGAGAAAAAAACAGATAAGCTTTTAGAAATGGCAGAGAAATTAATAAAGAGTACGGGGTACTCAGAGTTATCTCTTACATCATTAAGTATATGTGATTATTCAGATTTACAGAATTTAATATATAAACTTGTAAGGAAACATGAAAAAGATAAAGTGGGAGTTTCGCTACCATCACTTAGAATAGATTCTTTCTCTGTAGATTTAATAAATGAGATACAAAAGGTTAGAAAAACTGGTTTAACTTTTGCACCAGAAGCAGGAACACAGAGAATGAGGGATGTTATAAACAAAGGTGTAACAGAACAAAACTTAATGGATTCTGCAAGAAGTGCCTTTGAATCAGGCTGGTCCACTATTAAATTATACTTTATGATAGGACTTCCTTATGAAACTATAGAAGATGTAGAAGGTATAGCAGACTTAGCACAAAAGGTTGTCGATCAGTATTTTGGTGTTCCAAAAGAAAAGAGGAAAAAAGGCTTAAAAGTTACAGTAAGTACAGCTATTTTTGTACCTAAGCCATTTACTCCATTCCAATGGATTCCACAGATAAAGATGGAGGATGTAAAAGAAGAAATAGGAACTTTAAGAAGTTCAATAAAGAGTAGAAATATTAATTACAATTGGCATGAAACTCCTGTAAGTTATTTAGAGGCTGTTTTTGCTAGAGGTGATAGAAGAATATGTGATGTATTAATTAAAGCATTCCAAAAAGGGGCTAAGTTTGATGGTTGGTCACAGTATTTTAATTTTGATATATGGATGGAAGCAATTGAACAGTGTGGTATAGATGGAGACTTCTATGCATACAGGGAAAGAAGTTACGATGAAACACTACCATGGGACTTTATAGACGTAGGAGTAAGTAAGGAATTTTTAATAAGAGAAAATGAAAGAGCCAAAAGAGCAGAAATAACTCCTGATTGTAGATTAGGTTGTGAAAATTGTGGAGTAAATGTTAAGTTAGAAGGGGAGTGTTTTGAAGGTGCGTTATTTAATAAAGTTCAGTAAAGAAAGTGACATAAAATTTGTAGCTCACTTAGACTTCATGAGAACAATTCAAAGAATGATGAAGAGGTCAGGGCTTCCTGTAGAATATTCTAAAGGATTTAATCCACATATAAATTTATCATTAGCTCAACCACTAGCAGTAGGGGTTTATTCCTCAGGAGATTACATGGATGCAGCCTTTGAGGAAGAAATAGATGAAAATATAATAATAGAGAAACTAAATGCCAGTGCGCCAATTGGAATAAAAGTATTTGAGGCTAAAAAGGTAAAAGAGGAAGAAAATAAAAGAGTATTTAAGTCTATGGCAGCCATTGATGCTGCAAAATATCGCATAAAAATAAAATACAATAATGTAGATTTTTTAAATGAAGATATGGAGAAGCTACTGAATTTAGAACAATGGAATACTATAAAGAAGACAAAGAGAGGGGAAGGTGAAGTTGATATAAAATCACAGGTAAAAGATTTTGACTATAGTGTAGTAGATAACATTTTAGTTATGCGAACTATTATATCTTGTGGTAGTAGAGAAAATTTATCAGCAGAGCTTTTGGCTAAATTTATACAGGACAATACAGGAGAATCAAATAAGGACGCTTTTATTGACATAAGAAGAGAAGAAATGTACGCTGAAGTAGAAAAAAAACTAGTACCGCTTTATAAATATGCGGAAACGATATAGAATATGAAGTGAAACTTGAATCAGATGGCAGTATTAGAACTGCTAGTCATTGGATGAATAAGGAGTTAAGAGTTAAGGTGGTTTACTGCATTAATTCTTAACTTCTCACTTTAGGCATCTTCAAAAAAATAACTAGTCAGTATGCTAGTATATTTGACTTGTTATTTTATTTCAGATGCCTTAAACCTATAATTCTTAATTTAAAACAGAGGTGATACTGTGAAAGAGATATTTATTGAAAGACAAAAAGAACTTTTGAGGATTGCTATTAAAGAAAATGATAGACTTAAGGAGTGCCTTTTAGAAGAAGAAACCGGTGAGCCATATCCTGGTGAGATATATAAGGGCATTGTAAAAAATATTGTTCCTGCGATAAAGTGTGCTTTTATAGATATAGGTCATAAAAAAAATGTATATATGTATATTGATAACAAGTTTAAAAACACAAAGCTAAAAAAAGGTGAAGAAATATTAGTGCAGGTAATAAAAGAGGATTTAGGAAGTAAAGGTGCTAAAGTTACCAATGCTATAAGTATACCGGGTAGGTATTGTGTATTAATGAATATTGATAAGGATATAAGTTTTTCGAAGAAAATAGATGATAAGTCTTTAAAAGAAGATATTTGTAGGAATATAGAAAAGCCTAAAGATATAGGATTAATGATAAGAACTAATGCGGTAAGTGTATCAATAGAGACTATTAATGAGGAAATAAACAAACTATATAGTACATATACGGAAATATGTAGCAAGGCCAAATTTTCTGTAAAACCTGGAGTTTTATATAATGCTGGTGGCATACTTGGAAGAGTATTAAGGGATAAAATAAGTGGACTTAATTGTAAAATATATGTGGATTCAAAAGAAGATTATGATTATATAAAAGATTTTTCAAGTGATATAAATGATACTAAAATAAATATAAAGTTGCATGAAGAAATTAGGAGCATTTTTAATTATTATGGTATTGAGAGAGAAATATTAAGTCTTAGAAATAATAAAGTTGGTTTAAATTGTGGAGGGTATATAATTATTGATAAAACTGAGGCAATGTATGTTGTAGATGTGAACTCAGGAAAGAATGTAAAGAGTACTTCTATAGAAAAAACAGCCTTTATTACTAATTATCAGGCAGCAGAAGAAATAGTAAGACAAATAAGAGTTAGAAATTTAAGTGGTATTATTCTGATAGATTTTATAGACATGGATAGTGAAGAAAATAGGCAAAAAGTAATAGATAACTTAAATGAAGGCTTTATTGGTGATAAGAATAAGACTGTGATTTATCCATTTACAGAACTTAATTTAGTTCAGATTGCAAGAAGAAGATCCGGTAAGTCAATATATGAATATATTGAAGAAGAATGTGGAACTTGTCTCGGAAAAGGAAAAAGAATAAAGTTCTCTTATATATGTATGCTTATACGAAATGAAATTTTAAGAATTGATGAACAAAGGGATATAAATGATATACATATTGAAATAGATGAATCTTATAAAAATGATATAAAAGGGGATATATTGAGTTTTGTTAAAAATATAAGTGCCTTAGACAAAAAAGTCTATGTTACGTATAAGAAAGAAGAACATTTTAAAGTAGAACCTCTAATTTTTATGAAACAGATAGAAAATTTACAGATATCAAAGATTTATGGATAAAATAACTTTACAAGTAATAATACATATGATAAAATGGCTTTTGTAGACCGCACAGAAGGGGTTTTATAAATCATAAAATAAACTTTAGAGTTTTTTTATGTACCTTTAATGGCGAGACCGTATAGAGGAGGTGTATTTTTATGTACGCAGTTGTAGTTACTGGAGGAAAGCAATACAGAGTTTCAGAAGGAGACGTATTATACGTTGAAAAATTAAACGCTGAAGTTGAATCAACAGTTGAACTTGACAATGTTCTTGTAGTAAGCAAGGATAATGGAGAGTTAGTTGTTGGAAAGCCTGTAGTTGAAGGAGCTAAAGTTTCTGCTAAAGTTCTAGCTCAAGGAAAAGATAAGAAAATTATCGTTTTTAAGTATAAGAGAAAGAAAGACTACAGAAAGAAACAAGGACACAGACAAGCATACACAAAGATCCAAATAGAAAAAATTAACGCATAATTATGGTTAATGTAATATTCAATAAAAAAGATCGTAATTTAGTTTCTGTTAGTATGTCAGGTCATGCGGAGTCAGTAGATGAAGGATACGATATGGTATGCTGCGCTATTTCGACTATATCGCAGACGATACTAATAGGTGTACTTGAAGTTTTAAAACTTAAAATTACATATTCTTTAGATGATGGTTTTTTAAATTTTTCATTAGAAAAGTTGCCGAATGAAGATATTGGGAAATGCCAAGTACTTATGGAAACTATGTTACTCGGTTTAAAAAGTATTGAAATAGGATACAGTGGATATATAAAGATAGAAGTAGAGGAGGTGTAGTACGATGTTAGTTATGAACCTTCAGTTATTTGCTCATAAAAAAGGGGTAGGTAGCTCAAGAAACGGTAGAGACAGTGAATCTAAGAGACTTGGAACTAAATGTGCTGATGGACAATTTGTTTTAGCTGGAAACATACTAGTTAGACAAAGAGGAACAAGAATACATCCAGGTATTAACGTAGGTAAAGGCTCAGATGATACTCTTTTCACAAAAGTTGACGGTGTTGTTAAATACGAAAGAGTAGGAAGAGACAAGAAAAGAGCTAGTGTATATCCTGTTGATGTTGAACAAATAGTAGCAGAATAGTAAAAAGCACCCTAACAAAGGGTGCTTTTTTAAAATTTTTTAATAAATATCATACTAAAAAAATGTGATTTAGTTAATAATATATTTAGTAAGTTTGAAAATAACGGGATATATCACGTTTACATATATATTTTTAATTATACAATAAAGGAGTGAAACACTATGTTTGTAGATACAGCCAAAATATTTATTAAATCCGGAGACGGCGGAGATGGATCTATTTCTTTTAGAAGAGAAAAATACATAGCTTTCGGTGGACCAGATGGTGGAGACGGTGGAGACGGCGGAGATATAATCTTAGTAGCAGACCCCCATATGACTACACTTTTGGACTTTAAATATAAAAAGAAGTACCTCGCAGAAAGAGGTGGTAATGGTTCAGGAGCAAAGTGCTTTGGTAAAGCTGGAGAAACCTTATACATAAAAATTCCTATGGGAACTGTAATTAAAGATGTGGAAACTGACAAGATAATGGTAGACTTGGCACATGCAGGTGACAAGTATGTAATTGCAAGGGGTGGAAGAGGTGGAAGAGGTAACGTAAGATTTACAACGCCTACAAGACAGGCTCCTGATTTTGCAGAACCTGGTATGCCTGGTGAAGAAAGACTTATATCATTAGAACTTAAGGTACTTGCAGATGTAGGTTTATTAGGATTTCCTAATGTAGGAAAATCCACATTGCTTTCTGTAGTATCAAAAGCAAGACCGAAAATCGCCAATTATCATTTTACAACATTGAATCCTAATCTTGGTGTAGTAGCTATGCCCGGAATACAAAGTTTTGTAATGGCAGATATACCTGGAATAATAGAAGGTGCTGCTGAAGGTGTAGGTCTTGGAATACGGTTCCTAAGACACATTGAAAGAACAAGAGTGTTAATTCATGTTGTTGATATATCAGGAATAGAAGGAAGAGACCCCTTTGAAGATTTTGTAAAAATAAATGAAGAACTAAAAAAATATAGTGTAAAGCTTTGGGATAGACCTCAAATAATTGCAGCAAATAAAAGTGATATGCTTTTTGATGATGAAGTTTTTGAAGATTTTAAGAAAAAGGTCGGAGAGCTTGGATATGACAGAGTAATAAAAATATCTGCAGCTACAAATCAAGGAGTAGAGGAATTGATGAAAGAAGCAGCTAGATTGTTAAGCACAATTCCTGTTACTGATATTGAAATAAGTGAAGAAGATAAGTTTGTACCAGAAGAAAAGAAATTTACTTACAACATAAGAAAAGAAGATGGTGTATACGTTGTTGAAGGAAGTTTCGTAGATAGATTATTGGCAAGTGTAAATATAAATGACCCAGATGCTCTAAGATATTTCCATAAGGTGTTAAGAAATAAAGGAATCCTTCAGGAACTTAGAGATTTGGGAATTGAAGATGGAGATATGGTAAGGCTTAAAGATTTTGAATTTGAGTACTTATTATAATTTGGAGGTAAGCTAAATGATTACAAGTAAACAAAGAAGTTATTTAAGGTCTCTTGCAAATACAATGAGTCCACTATTTCAAGTAGGTAAGGGTGGGATAGAGGAAAACTTCTTAAAACAAGTAGATGATGCTTTAGAAGCAAGGGAAATCATAAAGATATCTATATTAGGAAATAGTGATTATGGCACAAGAGAAGCTTCAGATATGATTTGTGAAGCCTTAGGTTGTGAAGGCGTTCAATCTATAGGAAATAAGATTGTACTTTATAGAAAATCAAGAAAGAATCCTAAAATAGAAATTCCTAGTTAAAACTTTAAAGTTGATAACTAAAAAATAAAGAGTTAAGAGTTAATGAAAAATTTCCTTAACTCTTAAATTTTAGTTGTTAATTAAATTAAAATTGATGGAGAAGGTAGATATATGATTAAAAAGGCTATTTTTGGTGGCACCTTTGATCCTATACACAATGGGCATTTACATATAGCCTATGAGGCATTATATAAATTTAATCTAAATAAGGTTATATTTATGCCATCAGGAAACCCGCCTCATAAACTAGGAAAAAAGATAACTAATGCTTTTTTTAGATATGAGATGGTAAAAGCAGTTACTAGGCAGGAAAAATGCTTTGATATAAGTAATTATGAAATAAACAAGCTTAATTTAAGTTATACCTATCAAACCTTGCAACATTTTAATAATCTTGAAAAAGACACTGAATGGTACTTTTTAACTGGAGCTGATTGTCTTATGGATATTGAAAATTGGAAAAACACTCGTGAAATTTTCCAATTATGTAAGTTTATTGTATTCAATAGGCCAGGATATAACATAGAAAATATAGAAGAACAAAAAAATAAAGTGGAAAAAAAATATCAGAATGAAATTATATTTTTAGATATACCCTTATTGGATATATCTTCAACTAATATAAGGAAAACTATAAGAGAAGGAAAAAATGTAAGTTATCTTTTGCCTGAAAGTGTTTATAATATAATTAAACAACTTAATTTATATGAATAATAAAATATTTTATGTTATTTTGGAGTGATTAGGGATGTGGAGTGAAGAACAAATAAAAAAATATCTAAAGGAAAATCTTACACCTAAAAGATATGAGCATGTTTTAGGCGTAAGAGAGTCAGCAATTAAATTAGCTGAAATATACAATGAGGATTTAGAAAAGGCGAAAATTGCAGCACTTGTTCATGATTGTGCAAAAAACATGAGTGATGAACAGCTTATTAAAATATCAGAAGAGCATAATCTGCATATTAATGAAATATGTAAAGAAAGTCCTCAATTGCTTCATGGTCCAGTAGCAGCTATAATTGCAAAGGAAACTATGGGAATAGAAAATATGGATATATTAAACGCTGTAGCTTATCATACTACAGGAAGAAAAAATATGAGTTTGTTAGAAGAAATCGTTTACTTAGCAGACTATATAGAACCCAATAGAAATTTTCCTGGAATAGATAGCTTCAGAAGTTTAGCTTATGAAGACTTAGAATTAGCGTTATTAAAATCTTTTGATAATACTATTAAATTTGTTATCGATAGAGGACAGTTACTGCACTTAGATACAATTGAAGGTAGGAACTATATCCTCTGTAAAAATCGTAAGTAGAAACAATAATATATACATACAAATCATTCTCCATAAAACAGAAAAATTTGATATAATAGTATTGTTTGGATAAAAATTATTATGAAAAGCAGTAAAAAGATTACTGTTTTAATTTACAGGAGGATTAAATATTATGGAAAAACAAATAATAAGCACAACAAATGCACCAGGAGCTGTAGGACCTTATTCACAAGCTGTTAAGGTTGGTAATTTAGTATTTACATCAGGTCAAATTCCATTGGACCCAGCAACTGGAGAATTAGTTGGAGGAGATGTTAAGAAAGCTACTGAAAGATCACTAGAAAATGTAAAAGCAATACTTGAAGAAGCAGGCACATCTCTTGATAAAGTTATAAAAACAACTGTATTTGTAAAGAATATGAGCGATTTTGCTGCTGTTAATGAAGTATATTCAACGTATTTCCAAAAAGATATGCCAGCAAGATCATGTGTACAAGTGGTTCTACCAAAGGATGCTCTTGTTGAAATAGAAGTAATAGCTTTAGCTGAGTAATTATAGATAACTAATAAAGAGTGAGCCTGAGGCATCTTCAAAAAAATAGCTAGTCAATCTGCTAGTCTATTTTGTGTCATACTGCGTCGTCAGAACCCTTAGATAGGGTCGGCTATCTGCGGAACCTCTCTCCTTGTCTGACACAAAATATCCTTAGCATCTTTGACTTGTTATTTTCTTTCAGATGCCTTAATAGTTCACTCTTTATTGGTTAGTAAGGAGAGTATTATGAAAGAAAATAAGCTTATTTTTAAAGTAGAGGCAAGTCAAGAGAAAATGAAGCTAAGAGAGTATTTAAGATCTGTGCAAAAACTCTCAGGAAGGCTTATAAGAGGAGCAGCTTTAGACGGAAGAATAACTGTTAATGGAAACAGAGCAAAACTTAATTATGTACTTAAGACTAATGATGAAATAGCTTTCGACTTAATAAAAGAAGAAAGTCAAAATATAGAACCAGAAAAAATGGATATAGATGTAGTTTATGAAGATAGTGATGTAATAGTTGTAAACAAAAGACCAGGAATGGTTGTACATCCTACAAAAAATTATCAATCAGGAACTTTAGCAAATGGTCTTATATATTATTTTAGAGAAAAAGGGGAGAATTGTATAGTTAGACTTGTAAGTAGATTGGACATGGACACTTCTGGTCTTATTATAATAGCTAAAAATCAGTTTTCACATATGGCATTAGCTAGAGATATGAGGAAGGATACCTTTGAAAAAAGTTATTTAGCTATTGCGCATGGTAATATGTCAGAGGCAATGGGGACAATTAATCTTCCAATTTATAGACCTAGCGATGACAGTATAAAGAGAGTAGTGGATGAAAGAGGGCAGGATAGCATAACACACTTTAAAGTTATGGAAAGATTTAAAACAGGCGATTTAGTAAAACTTACTCTTGAAACAGGAAGAACTCACCAAATAAGAGTGCACTTAACTCATTTAGGCCATCCATTATATGGTGATATTCTATATGGTATAAAAGATGATAAAGAGTATATAGCAAGACAGGCATTGCACGCTTATAGGCTTAAGTTTCCTCATCCAAGAACCGGTGAGATTATAGAATTAGAAGTAGGTTTACCTGATGATATTATGGAACTAATAGGAAAAATTAATAAGAGTTGATGACTATTATTTTACATAAAGTCATCAACTCTTTTTATTAGATTTATTCAATTAAGAATCAGATATGTGTAAAAACCAATCTGATTCAAGTTTTTAACCCTATTATAAGTCTCTACTCCAAAAGTTAAATTTTTTAGCAAGAAATACTATGACAACTAAAATAGTTGCAATAATTGGAAGTAAGTATTGGATTTTAAAATTAATATTTTGAAAAGGGCTTGATTGCATAACTTGTTTTAATTCATGGTTACTTCCACTCATTAATTTCAATGTACCAATTGTTTTATCATTTAAATAGATATTTGCATCTGTAATTATATCGCCAGTCTTGAAAAACTTAACAGCTAGATTTTCGCTATTCAGAGTGCATTTGGGAACGATATTGCTACCGCCTTTTTCTTTCACATAATAAAAATCAGAAGCGGCTAGTAAAGGAATATTTAAATCGTTACTTGTATAGGTTGTAACTAAATCTCCTTTTGAAAATAAATGCATAAGCTGAAAATTACTAAAACCATAATTAAATAATGCTGCAGCATCTGGGAAAAAAGTTTTATTTTTATCGTGTACTAATGCCACAATAAGTTTTTGGCCGTTTCTTGTAGCTGTAGATACGTACGAATGATCAGATTGAACAGTGTATCCTGTTTTACCACCTTCACATCCCTCGTAATAAAGTTTGGACGATTTTTGGATTAATTTATTTTCATTCCACAAAGGTCTTTCCACAGTGGACTTATTTGTAGGAGGTATTTTATAAAAACTCGTAGTAGCAATTTTAGTATACTCAGGTTTTTTTGACAACTCCTTCATTATAAGAGCTAAATCCTTAGCAGAGGTTTTATGTTTATCGTTGAATAAACCACTTGGGTTGATGAAATTAGTGTTTTTCGCTCCAAGTTCTAGTGCTCTTTTATTCATTTCTACAGCAAATTTGTCTGAAGTACCACTTATATGTTCAGCTAGTGCTTCTGCACAATCATTACCAGAAACAAGCAATAAACCATATAGTAAATCTCTAACTTTTATTTGTTCACCTTCAAATAAATATATTTTACTTCCATCAGCTAGTGGTGGATTCTTACCTACTGTTACTACATCATCTAAATTACACCTTTCAAAAGTTAAAAGTGCTGTCATAAGTTTTGTAGTAGAAGCTGGTGGATATGCTGCGTCAGAATTTTTTGAGTATAAAATTTCTCCGGTTTCTGCATCCATTAGAACAACGCTATCTGCAGATACAGTAGGGGGTTCTTCTTTAGCATAAGCCTTATATGTAATATTTGAAAAAATAATTGTAAACGATATTAAAAATAGTATTATTTTTCTCATTCTTGCCTCCTAGAAAGTTACTAGTCTTTATTATATCAAAAAAAGTTTATTTATGCGACAGCATTTTAGTAAAGCTGTCAATAATTTAAGTTATAGGTAGAAAATAATTTTACTGGAGGTAAAAATGAGAAATAAGAAAAAAATTATAGGGTCTGTTGTTATCTTAATTGTATTCTCCCTGTTTTTATTAGTTGGATATTTTATATCAAAGCCATCTAAACCTTTAGATAGTAAAGAAGTGTTTAATGAAACATCATCAATAGAAAGTAAAGAAAATAAAGATATAACAGCTTATATCAATGGAGAAGTTAAAAATCCTGGAGTTTATAAAGTTAAAGAGGGAAGTCGAGTTGAGGATTTAGTTAAAATAGCAGGAGGATTTACAGAAAATGCAGATAAGTATAAATTGAATTTAGCAAAAAAATTAAGAGATGAAGATTATATATATGTAGATAAGAAGAGTGAGGGACAAAGTATATCAGCAGCATCTCAAAATTCTAAAAGTAATGGTGTAGGGCAAGATGGCAAAATAAATATAAATAATGCTTCAAAGGAAGAATTGAAGACTATACCTGGTATAGGCGATGTTACAGCACAAAAAATAATTGACTATAGAGAAAAAAATGGTACATTTTCAACAATTGAGGATTTAAAAAAGTTAGGTGGAATAGGAGATAAAACCTTAGAAAAAATGAAGAATAAAATAGATGTAAGGTGATATTCGAGATTTGTAATGATATAACTTAATGAGTATAGAATATAAGAATTTTAGTATAAACGCTTTTATTTGTTTTAAAATTTAATAAAGTATTATATAATAAAATTGAAAAATTTTGACTGAGGGGGTGTCGTTATGGCAGAAAAAAGACTTACTGAGCTATCAAGGACTTCTGGATGAGCAGCTAAAATAGGGCCGGAGACCCTTTCGAAAATATTAGGTAAGTTACCTAAAATGGAAGATAAGAATTTAATAGTTGGAATAGAAACTTCTGACGATGCAGCGGTTTATAAATTAAATGATGAAACCGCTATCATACAGACTTTAGACTTTTTTACACCTGTGGTTGATGATCCTTATACTTTTGGTCAAATCGCTGCAGCTAATTCTTTGAGCGATGTATATGCTATGGGTGGCAAACCTACAGTAGCTTTAAATATAGTTTGTTTTCCATCATGTTTATCCATAGATGTATTGGGCGAAGTATTAAAAGGTGGTGCTGATAAAGTAATTGAATCTGGAGCTGTAGTTATAGGCGGTCATACCGTTGATGATAATGAGCCAAAGTATGGTTTATCTGTCATGGGAGTTGTGCATCCAGATAAGGTTCTTAAAAATTATGGATCTAAGATCGGTGATGTTGTTATAATAACTAAACCATTGGGTACAGGAATAATAAATACTGCTATAAAAGGAGAAATTGCTTCAAAACAGGCTTATGATGAGGCTGTTAAAGTAATGTCTACGTTAAATAAATATGCTGGTGAAATTATAGTAAATTATAAGGTTACAGCATGTACTGATATAACAGGTTTTGGTCTTATGGGGCATGCCTATGAAATGGCATCTGCTTCTCAAGTTACCTTAAAACTATCTAAAGATAAAATACCTTATATAGAGAGTGCAAGGGAGTATGCCCAGATGGGACTTGTGCCTGCAGGTTCTTATAACAATAGAAATTATATAGAAGGAAAATATGAATTTAGGAATACACCAGAATGGATGAAAGATATTTTATTTGATCCTCAGACTTCTGGTGGGCTTTTGATTACATGTTCTAGGGAGGAAAGTGAAAAAATTATGTCGGAGCTTTCTAATTTGGAACTTCAATCATCAGTGATTGGTGAAGCAATACAACAACAGGAAGAAAAATACATAATAGTGGAATAGTAGTATTAATTCTTAATGTAGAAGAGGAGGGGATTAGCATGGAAAAAAATCAATTGCTAAGAAAGCTTCCTAAAATAGATGAGCTTTTAAAAGAGCAAATAATAAAAAGTGAACTAGAAAGTACCACAAGAATTTTGGTTATAGATGCCTTAAGGGCATCTATAGATAAGTATAGAGAACTTATATTAAATGATAGTATAGATGATTTTACAAAAGAAGATATCCTAAACAACTTTAAGGATATTATTGAAGAAAGTAAAGGTTCTAATTTTAAGAAGGTTATAAATGCCACAGGAGTGGTTATACATACTAACTTAGGAAGATCCCTATTAGCTAAAAAGGCTTTAGAAAATGTTATAAATGTCTCGGATAATTATAATAATCTTGAGTACGATTTAAAAAAAGGTAAAAGAGGTTCAAGATATAGTCATGTGGAGGAACTTATTAAAAAAGTAACTGGTGCTGAAGCGGCCGTGGTTGTAAATAACAATGCTGCAGCGGTTATGTTAGTTTTAAATACATTATGTAAAGATAAAGAAGCTATAGTGTCCCGTGGACAGCTAGTTGAAATAGGAGGCTCTTTTAGAGTGCCAGATGTTATGGCCTTTAGTGGAGCTAAACTTGTAGAAGTAGGAACAACTAACAGAACTCATCTTTATGATTATGAGAATAACATAAATGAAACCACAGGTGTTTTGTTAAAGGTACATACATCTAATTTTAAAATCCTGGGGTTTACGGAGGATGTATCCTTAGAAGAATTAGTGGAACTTGGAACAAAGAAGAGTATACCAATAATTGAGGATATAGGAAGTGGAACTCTAATAGATTTTTCAAGGTATGGTTTTACTTATGAACCAACAGTACAGGAAAGTATTAAAAAAGGTATAGATGTAGTAACATTTAGTGGAGATAAAATGCTTGGAGGACCACAGGCTGGTATAATTGCAGGAAAGAAAGAATATGTAGATAGAATGAAAAAAAACCAGCTTACAAGAGCTTTAAGAATAGATAAGATGACTCTTGCTGCATTAGAAGGTACTCTTAAATATTATTTGGATGAAAAAGAAGCTGTGGAAAATATCCCTACACTCCATATGATATTAAGTGATAAAAATGAACATAAAAAAAGATCACAAAAGCTTAAGAGAAAGCTTCAAAGCAAAGTTCAGGGCTTTGATTTTGGTATTGCAGAAGATTATTCTATGGTTGGTGGAGGCTCAATGCCTGTAGAAAAGATTCAAACTTATGTAATAAGGATTAAAAATAATAAATTCTCACCACAAGAATTAGAGAAAAGACTGAGAGAAAATAAAGTGCCTATAATTATAAGAGTAGCTAATGATGAAGTTATTATGGATTTAAGAACTATGTTTGATAAGGACTTTGATATTGTAGTTGATGCTTTTATGAGATTAAGTGAAGGCTAGATATTAGGTGAATATATAAGATACAGAGAGAATAGGTGATAATGATGAAACATATTATAATTGGAACTGCCGGACATATAGATCACGGAAAAACTACACTTATTAAAGCTCTAACCGGAAGAGAAACAGATACCTTAAAGGAAGAACAGGACAGAGGAATATCTATAAATCTTGGTTTCACATTTTTTGATCTTCCATCAGGTAGAAGAGCTGGAATTATAGATGTACCGGGACATGAAAAGTTCATAAAAAATATGTTAGCTGGTGTAAGCAGTGTAGATATAGTTCTTATGGTAATTGCCGCAGATGAAGGAATAATGCCTCAAACAAGAGAGCATTTTGAAATACTTCAATTACTTAATGTGAAAAAAGGAATAATTGTACTTACGAAAGCTGATTTAGTGGATGAAGATTGGACAGAGATGATAAAAGATGATATTAGAAATGAGTTTAAAGATACATTTTTAGAAGATGCTCCCATCCATGCTGTTTCATCTAAAACTAAAGAGGGCTTAGATGATTTGGTAAAGGATATAGATAAACTTACGGAAGAAGTGGAGGCTAAGGATACCCGTGGACATTTTAGGCTTCCAGTAGATAGAGTTTTTTCAGTTAGTGGTTTTGGGACTGTAGTAACGGGAACAGTAATAAGTGGATTAGTTAGAGAAGGACAGACAGTCGAGATTTATCCTTCGAAAGTTATATCTAAGGTAAGAGGAATACAAGTACATGACCAATCAGTAAAAGTGGCAGAAGCTGGTCAGAGATGTGCTATAAATATATCTAATATAAAAACTAGTGATGTAAAAAGAGGAGATGTAGTTTCTGTTGAAAATCTAATGGAACCTTCTTTAATGGTAGACTGCAAGTTTTATTATTTAAAAAGCGCCCCTAGACCTTTAGAGAATAGACAGAGAGTAAGACTTTATCATGGAACTAATGAGATAATATGCAGAGTAGTAATACTTGATAAGGATGAGGTTAAGCAAGGAGAAGAAGCATATGTTCAGTTAAGATTAGAAAAGCCTCTAACTGCACAAAGAAATGATAGGTTTGTAATTAGAAGTTATTCGCCTATGTATACTATTGGTGGAGGAACAATAATAGAACCACTTCCTAAAAAGGCTAAAAGATTTAATGAGGAATATATTGAAGAATTGAAGATAAAGGAAAGTGGAAAAACTGAAAATATATTAGAGAATGCAGTTAAAAACTTAAGTGATACTTATCCAAGAGCTTTAGATGTTCTAAAGTCTTTGGGAAAGAATGAAGAAAATATTACAGATAAACTTGATATTTTAGTTGAGGAAAATAGAATACTAAAGCTGGATAGTGGAGATAAAGCGGTATATCTACATAAAGAATTTTTAGACGAAAAGGTCGATAAAATGATAGATATATTAAAGAATTTTCATGAACATAACCCATTGAAATGGGGAGTATCTAAAGAGGAAATAAAAAATAAAATCTTTGGTAAAAATATAAAGCAAAAAATATATGATGAGTTATTGGATTTTCTCGTAAGTGATAGAAAGATAGATATACATGGACATTTTGTATCTGTAGTGGATTTTACTATAAAATATAATAAAGAACAGAAGTCTATAAGAGAAAATGTTATAAAATCCTTCAAAAATGCTAAATTTTCACCTCCTAGATACGCTGAGCTAGAAGCTTCATATCAGGATAAAAAGGGATTTAAAATGGTATTTGATTCTATTTTAGATGAAAGTGTTTTAGTTAAAATATCTGAGGATTGTTACTTTTTGGCGGAGGACTATGAAAAAGCTAAAGATTTGGTATCAAGCTTTATGAAGAATAATGGAAGTATGACGTTGGCTCAATTTAGAGACGAATTAAATACAAGTAGAAAATATGCAATGGCTTTAATGGAGAATTTTGATAGCATAAAATTGACTAAAAGATTAGAGGATAAAAGAATTCTTTATTGAAGCAAGATCTTAATTCAGATGGGGATTCTTTTACACTATCTGAATTTTAGAGCTGCGAATGCATGGCTTACTTGGCGTAAGTCAGGTTAAAATTAAAAAAAATCCCAAGAATATATATTGGTCATAATTATTGAAAATCATAATATAGAGAATTAATAAATGTTATAGCTTTTACTGTTTTAAAAAGTTGACACTATATGTATTCTACTCTATAATACAATAGATAGTGAAATTTGGGAGTAGATAGGTGCTGGTGTGCCTGCCGGTCTTCAAAACCGTTCTGCCGTGCTAATACCACGACGGGTGGGTTCGATTCCCACATATTCCCGCCAATGTGAGATATATAAAGAGGCTAAAGGATTTGCAAATCTTTTAGCCTTATTTGTTGTGCGCCCAGCATGGGCGTAGTCTAACGGGTGAAAGTCCCGAGCATGGGTTGATAGTGCCAAATGCATAGTTTAAGGCAAGGGTGTCCTTGGTGACGAGGAATCTGAAGGAAGCCGGCGACAAACTTCTGGTCTGACGAACAGAAATCACATCAGGCATATGTAGACTGGGTAAGGTTGCAACACAAACTAAAACCCTAAACTATCCGGAAGTCTATGGTGTAAATGTGGCAGATATATGGAAGGAAAGACTGCGTTCTTACCTGGGGAGGTCTCATGGACATATGGAACAAGTTTGTGAAATATGGTTGAAACAAGATTTATCATGAGAAGTCAGCAGATACCATAGTAGTGGCATAGTCGACGATGTCATGAAGGGTTGAACCTTAGGAGGTGAGAGTAAATGAAAGTTACCGAAATCGGTATAAAGAAAAGCAGAATACATTGCTGTAGCAATGGCTACCGCCAAAGAAATAATGCGGAGCATGAAGGGTATGGAGGAGCGCTTACGGAAAAGAGGATAACTGAAAACAACATCGCCAATGCCGACAGTAGAGGAGATAGAGTCCTTGAACAAATTTTAAGTTCTGAAAATCTTAACAGAGCATATAAGCAAGTTAAGAAAAATAAAGGAGCACACGGAGTTGATGGGATGAAGGTAGAGAATCTTCTACAATATCTCAAAGATAACGGGAAAGAGCTAAGGGAAACTATTGAAAAGGGAAAATACCACCCAAGTCCTGTCCGAAGGGTAGAAATACCGAAGGATAACGGAAAAATGAGAAAATTAGGAATACCAACAGCAGTGGATAGAGTAATCCAACAGGCAATAATGCAAGTATTATCGCTAATGTTTGAGCCACAGTTCAGTGAAACTAGCTATGGGTTTAGACCAAAAAGAAGCGCACAGGATGCCATTAAGAAAAGTAAAGAATATGCAAACGAGGGATATACCTATGTTGTAGATATGGACCTTGAAAAATTCTTTGATGTGGTAAACCAGTCCAAGATGATTGAGATAATCTCAAGAACAGTGAAAGATGGAAGGGTTATATCACTAATTAACAAATATCTTAAAGCAGGTGTAGTTGAAAATAAAAGGTTTAAAGAAACGGACATTGGATTAGCACAGGGGGGAAATATTAGTCCATTATGCAGTAATATAATGCTTAATGAACTAGATAAGGAACTTGAAAGGCGAGGAATAAGATTTGTAAGGTATGCCGACGATATGCTTTTATTTGCAAAATGCAAAAGAAGTGCAGAAAGGATTCTAGCAAATATTGACCCATATATTGAGAACAAGTTAAAACTCAGAGTAAATAGAGAGAAAACAAGTGTATCATACATTGGGAGAATTAAATTTCTTGGGTATGGCTTCTATCCTAGTAAAGCAGGAATTAAAGCCAGAGTACATTCAAAAAAGCATAGTCAAAATGAAAAACAGAATTAGAGAAATAACTGCTAGGAGTAATGCTCTAGGATACAAAAATCTAAAGAAAAAATTGAAAGGATATGTAACAGGGTGGATTAATTACTTTAAACTAGCAGACATGAAAAACCTACTTATGAGTATTTACCAATGGTTAAGAAGACGGATAAGAATGTACATATGGAAGAGATGGAAGAGGGTAAAGACAAGATATGAAATGCTTAGGAAACTTGGATTTGACCACAATAATGCGAGAAAGTATTCATGCACAAGAAAAGGCTATTGGCATATAGCCAATAGCCAAATATTAAACTGCACTATTACCGATAAAAGGTTAAGAGGTGCAGGATACACATTTTTCTTGGATTATTACAAAACTGTAAGAGCATAAACTAAGGAACCGCCGTATACGGAACCGTACGTACGGTGGTGTGAGAGGTCGGTAGATAAAATAATTATCTACCTCCTACTTGATTTTGCACAAATGAAGCGTTATGCAAATTAAATTTTAAATAATCTCCATTTACTGTTAATGCACGGTTAAGAACTTTAAGAACATTTTTTAATGGTTAAATAAAAGTATACTAAAGAAAATTTTACTTTAAAGATAAAGTTAATGAAAGTACCAACTGATTCAGTAATTTCGTTGTCTGATGGAGAAGTTAAAAATCACATAAGATAATTATAATTTATTTTAAAAGTAAGTGGTGAAAGCATAATCGAATTGTAAAAGGTTGATTTATTTTGGATTAACAGGTATTATTAGTAATAAATACAAATACATAGGAGATGGATAAAATGAAAAATAAGTTTTTAATAGCAGCTTTTTTAAGTGCTTCTTTATTAATAGCACCTAATGTAAAAGCAGCAAGTTACACTGACAACCAGACAGTAGATATAAATAAAACGTGGACAATTAAATTTACAGGTAATGTTAAAGTTGATGATTCAGCTAAGCAGGGAATCACTGTAACTGATAGTAAAGGTAGTAAAGTAGACATAGGCATCCAGATAGGTAAAGATAATAAAACGGTTAAGATAACAGCTCCACAAGGTGGTTATACATCAGGAGAAAGTTATACATTAGTCCTTGGAACTAATACACATTCTACAAAAGGTAAGACGTTAAAGAAAGAATATTTGTTACACTTTAATGTTAAAAGTAATGCACCAACAGCAACTGTAGAACAAGTTGGGACAGCTATAATGGGAAAAACAGTAGTAGTAGCATCATTGACTTCCGATGTAGAAGCGAGTCAATATGATGTTAAAATAGATGGAAAAGCATTAACATATGATGAAACAACAAAAAAATACACTATAACACTTGATGGAACTTTTACTAAAGAAGAAATACAGGCAAAAATGGCTGTAACAAAACCTTTAAGTGTAGAAGTATTTAAAAAATTAGATTCAGATAAAAAGGTAGCTATATACTTTGATTCAGCAATGGATGTATCTTCAATCACTGATAAGAATAACTACTACTATATCAATGGAGATGGAGATGCAGAAGATCTTCCAGACAATGTTAATATAACAGTAAGTTCTGACAATAAATCTGTAGTTCTAGATTTTGAGGATGCTAATAAGACAGTAAATCCATCTGCAACTTCAGGAGCTGATGTAGTAAAAAAAATAGGTATTAAGACTGTTAAAGATGCTTCAGGTAATGAGGTATATCCAGGAGCATTAACAATAGCTTCTGCTTCAACTAATAGTGTAAATTTAGAAGGAAATACATTCAAATTATACAAAAACGGTGATGATGTTAAAGCCGAGTTCAAATTAGATAATGCTTTAGATACAGTAAACGTAGCAGATTTTAAAGTTTCAGGAATAGCTGCAGATGATGCAGATTTTGATGGCGATAAAGTAACTCTTACATTTAATGAAGGAGACAAGGCAGGTGATGTACTAGCTCTTGGAAGCTCCGCTGAACTTCAAATAAGTCCATCTTCAACAGATCCATCAGAAGATATGGCTGGACGTACAATAAAAGCAGCTACTCAAAAAGTTTATTATAATAATATAGCACCAGAAACTGATAGAGATAACTACAAAGCAACAGTTACTGTGGATGCTAGTGGTAATGTAACAGGTGCACAGGTATATATTACTCTTAAAACACCAGTTGATACTGATATATTAGGAGCATACAAAGATGACTTTCTATTCACAAATGCAACAAAGGGGACTAGCTTAGATGTTGAATCAGTTAAGTTAGTTACATCAGGAAGTGAACCTACACTAGTATATACAATAAAAGATGCTGCGAAAAAAGTAGCGGTCGGAGATAAGATTGATATAACTGCAAGTTCAGATGAGGACGCTATGGATTTAAGAAGTGAAGAAGATGGAAATGGAAATAATGTTAAATTTGTTCCAACATCTGATGACTTAATAGTTAAAACAGTTAAAGTTACAGAAGTAAATAAGTAATAGTAGTATAAAGATTTAAGCGCAACGTGGGACAAATAGGTGGACATGTAAGCGTAAAATACTTACCACATAGCTATATTATAAGATATAGTAATAGAATAATTACTATGAAGGGAATGGTAAAATTATGAGCAAAAATAAATGTCTTGCCGTGTTATCAAGTATAGCAATAGGGGGATTAATAGCTGCTGTAATAACAACTAGTGTTTCTGCAAAAGTTACATCATACATTGTTAATAACAATGGGCAAGTGATTAAATTTAATTTAGATGACTTATTAGCAGCTTATACTAATAAATTATCAGGTTCGTCAGCACCTATGTTTGATGAGTATATGAAACATTCTTCTCAGCTTACAGCTTTTGAGGATGATGTAAAAGGTTTAGTTTCATATGATTCGGTTATGAAAGCATATAAAGATATGCTATTACAAAATAAAGGAAATGAATTTAACATAGATACTATTACTGAAAATGCTAGTGCTGGAGATATTAAAAATATTACGGTAGGGTATGAGTGGAAAGATGGAGCAATAGTTCCAATATTTGCAGATAACTCAGTTTCACAAATAAGTTCAATAAACCTTAACCAATTTGAGATTACATTCAACACTAATGTTGATGAAAATACAGCTGAGTTAACCTCAAACTACAAAGTTGCTGGAACTCAGTTAACTGACAGCAATGCTCACGTAGAATTAATAAATGATAATACAGTTAGAGTTACTTTAGTAAGAGATGAATTTAACAACATAAGCCAAGGTGATGAAAAGACTGTTTCTGTTAAAAAAGGCATCTTAACTGAAGATAAGACTCAAACAATAGAAGCTTATGATAAGAATATAGAATTTAAAGATATTACAGCTCCAACAATTAAAAGTGTATCTGTTAGTGGTAATAACAAATTTGTTATTGAATTCTCAGAAGCAGTTAATATGAGCAACTTAAGTAGCGTAGCAAGTTTAATTGAAATAGATGGTAAGTCATTAATATACAATAGTAGTTACAGTGGACCAAAAGAAGCAGCAAGTAATGGAACAGAGGTTTGGGCAAACAAAGTGCAATTCTACTTAAATTCAGGGCTTGATACAGGAGAACATGCAGTAAAAGTTAAGGATGCAGATAATGATATGTTGCTTGATGCAGCAGGCTTTGCATTTAAAGAAACAGATAAAACATTTACAGTAGGTAATGTGTCTACTGAACCAGAAGTAGCATCTATCACTTGCACTGATGATGGAGAGATTGATATTAAATTTGATAGACCAATGGATACTGAAACAGCTATAAATTCTAACTACTATCAAATAAATGATCAAAAGATTAACGGAGCTAAATTTGAGCTTAAAGAAGATGATACTGTTGTAAAAATAACAAATATACCTGATGGCATATTAGATGATGGTACAAACGTATTATCAATGACTAGCGAAATTAAAGACGCTTATGGAAACAAGATGCATGATGATACAAGAATGAGTTTTGATAAAGAAACAGATGAAACAAAGCCAACTGTATTAAGTGCGACTATAACAGATAGTACTACACTTCGTGTTCAATTTAGTGAAGCTGTTAAGTATGCTTATGCAACAAATATAGACAACTATGAGTTAAAAGATGCAAGTGATGTAGAATTAATGAACAAGAACGGAGTATATATAGAAGCATCATCAGATGTAGCTGAAGCTGATAAAGCTGATACTGATATTTATGATATCAAACTTGATAAAACACCAAAAACATCTACATCAACATATACATTTGACAGTTCAAAATATACCTTAAATGTTTCAGATATAATTGATACATCAGCTGATCCAAACAAAATGGATGATCAGGTAATCGCTATAGATGGAAGTGACGATATATCATCACTAAATGTAGAAGCATTATTGAAATCAAATACAGAAGTAGCTCTAAACTTTGGTATAGAAATGGATTCATCTTCAATTGCTGATAGATTAAATTACTTCTATTTCAATGGAGATGGTGATGCAGAAAATCTTCCAGAGAATGTAGGAATAACAGTAAGTGCTGACAATAAATCTGTAGCTATAGACTTTGCTGATGCTAATAAGACAATAAATCCATCTGCAACTTCAGGAACTGATGTTGTAAAGAAAATTGGTGTTAAGAGTGTTAAAGATGCTTCAGGTAATGAGTTCTATCCAGGAGCATTAACAATAGCTTCAACTTCAACTTCTGGTCCAAAACTAGAAGAAAACACATTCAAATTATACAAAGATGGTGATGATGTTAAAGCAGAGTTCCAGTTAGATAATGCTTTAGACACAGTAAACGTAGCAGATTTTAAGATTTCTGGAATAGCTACAGACGATGCAGACTTTGATGGTGATAAAGTAACTCTTACATTTGAAAAAGGAGACAAGGCCGATGAGGTACTAGCTCTTGGAAGTTCTGCTGTGCTTCAAATAAATCCATCTTCAATAGATCCATCAGTAGATATTGCTGGACGTACAATAGCAGCAGCTACTGAAAAAGTTTACTATAATAACATAGCACCAGAAACTGATAGAGATAACTACAAGGCAACAGTTACTGTAGATGGTTCTGGTAATGTAACAGCTGCACAGGTATATGTCACTCTTAAAACACCAGTTGATACTGATATATTAGGAGCATACAAAGATGACTTCCTATTCACAAATGCAACAAAGGGGACTAGCTTATATGTTGAATCAGTTAAGTTAGTTACATCAGGAAGTGAGCCTACACTAGTATATACAATAAAAGATGCTATAACAAAAGTAGCAATTGGAGATAAAATTGATATAACTGCAAATTCAGATAGTGACGATATTGATTTAAGAAGTCAAGAAGATGGAGATGGAAACAATACTAGATTTGTTCCAACATCTGATGACTTAATAGTTAAAATAGTTAAAGTTACAGAAGTAAATAAGTAATATCAGTATAAAAGATATATATATAAATCACTGAGTAACAGAAGCACTATTCCTTTTAGGAGAATAGTGCCTTTTTTTATTGTTTGAAAGAAATAGAATCTTTAATACGTTACATATACACTACGCAAAATATTTGCATATCTGCCTATGTTAATAACGTTAGGAGCAATCCGGGCATACTGGGGAAAGGGCATACTTTTAGGGGTTAAAGCCTTGGTGTTTGGACGTGAGTTTAGCGAAAATATTCTACGAAAAGCATAAAAAGTTACTAGGTGGGAAAAATTTAGAAAAGGAACAAATTAAGACAGAAGGTAGGATGAATTATATGAGTAGTATTTCACAAAGAATTGAAAGATTGCCTGTTACGCCTATGCTTTGGAGAGTACTGTTTTTAACAGGCATCGGATGGCTTTTTGATGCTATGGATCAAGGAATGGTCGCCGGCGTAATGGCTGCAATTGGAAAGGAGTGGAAACTTACTCCTGCTGATTTAGGATTATTGGGCAGTGCTTCGGCGGTGGGAATGGCTATTGGAGCCGCTGTTGCTGGAATGGCCTCGGACAGATGGGGTAGAAGAACAGTCGTTACCTTTACTCTTGTGTTATACGGATTAGCCAGTGTTGTGTCCGGGATGGCACCTAACTTTAGCCTATTGTTGTTCTTCCGGTTTTTAACGGGATTGGGCTTGGGTGGGGAGTTGCCAGCAGCATCTACTTTGGTTAGTGAATTCTCACCTGCTAAATCCAGGGGGCGAATGGTTGTTTTGTTGGAGAGTTTCTGGGCCTGGGGATGGATACTTGCTGCTTTAATTGCTTATCTCTTGATTCCGGTTTATGGATGGCGTATTGGATTCTTCTTGGGAGGAGTGCCAGCACTATATGCAGCCTATCTGAGAAGAAATATTCCGGAGTCTCCACGATATTTGGAGCAAAAAGGGCGTTTTGAGGAAGCTGATGAAATTGTAAGTAAAATGGAACAACAGGCTGGAGTAAAAAATAATAAAGAAACCGTAGTTAACCAGCAAAAAGAGGAGAGGACTAGTAACATCACGTTTTCGGATTTATGGTCCAAAGCTTATCTTAGGCGTACCCTTGTGCTGTGGATTCTATGGTTAGGTATTAATTTTGGCTATTATGGATTTGTTTTATGGATTCCGACTCTCCTTGTCGGCAAAGGGTTCAGTTTAGTAAAGGGTTTCGAATTCACATTAATTATGAGCATTGCTCAGTTACCAGGGTATTACAGTTCGGCCTATCTAATAGAAAGAATTGGTCGTAAAGCGGTTTTAGTAGTCTACTTAGCGGGCACCGCCTTATCGTCATACCTATTTGGCCAAGCGACATCCGTAACTACTGTGATTGTTTTTGGTTGCCTACTTTACTTTTTTAGCCTGGGAGCTTGGGGTGCGGTATACGCTTATACACCGGAAGTTTATCCTACCCAGGTTAGGGGCAGCGGAGTTGGTTGGGCAGCTGCGGTTGGCCGCATTGGTGCCATCGCCGCTCCTTATATAGTTGGAGTGGTGTATGAGACCAACGGTAAACAGGCTGGCTTCACCTATGTCTTTCTTATGCTCACTATAGTGTTTGCAGTGGTAGCGGTGGTGATTGCTCTGGCAGGTATTGAAACCAAAGGCCGGACTCTCGATGAAATCAATGCATCTAAACCTTAACCAGGTATTTGAATTTTTTTATTTTAGGTGAAAGGAATAAATGATATTGTTATAAGAGAAAATAGTATTATATCAAATATTTAAGGAGGGGTTTTTTATGAGAGAAGGAGTTATTCCAACAGCTTTAGGAGCTTTAGTAACAGCTGGAGCTGCAACTATGAGAGCAAGGGATATAAAGAAAAGAGGCATGAGACAAAAAGATATAGTACCGATGATAGAGACTGGTCTAGTGGGTTTTGGATTAGCACATATAGTGTTAGGTGCAATAGATTTAGTAGAACATAGATAGTAGACTTATATAATTGAGAGTTAAAGAAAAGCAGTTAGCGTATAGTATAGATATACACTAACTGCTTTATCAAGTTTATTTTTAAAGTTATTTTCCTAATATATTCAAAAGCTTGAATCTTAATAGATTACCATAGTACAACTTTAAAATCCTTTCTTGGATGGAAAGTGTAAAAGAATTAAGATTAGCAGTTCACTATTTGCATATGATATAATAATAATTAAACCCATGTGGTGAAGGAGTTATTCTTTACATATTGTAATAGGATAGTATGTAAGTTGTAATTAGTTAAAGTGTTCTGATATAAATACGATTATTTAGTAGGTACATAAATCCACTATAAGTAGTTATTTGATTATTTGGTATGTATTACATAATTATTATTGTACATATTGAAAAGTGGTAATATGTATACATTATACTAATATGGAAAGGTGAAAAGGTATGATTCAATGGTATGGTAATCCTTGGAGTGAAGCGGTAAAAAGTTTAAAAAGCAATATGTATTCCGGTCTTGACGAGGAACAAATAAAACCCTATAGAGAACAGTATGGGGAAAATATAATCCTTATACCAAAAACAAAAAGTTTGATTTCATTAATTTTAAACCAAATCAAGGAATTATGGATAATATTATTATTTATGTGTTCAGCAATTTTTTTATATTTTCAAGAATTTGCAATGGCAGGAATGGGATTAACTATTATAATTGTAAGTACGCTTTGTTTTGCGTTGAATGAATATAATGAAGAAAAGAATATAAAGGAACTCCAAAGATTTAATAAAGGTTTTGCAAGAGTAGTACGAGAAGGAAGAACTCTAAAAATACCTTCTACGGAATTAGTTGTAGGAGACATCGTAATCGTAGGAAAAGGAGAAGGTGTACCTGCAGATTTAAGAGTAATAGAAAGTGATGAATTAAAGGTAAATGAATCATCAATTACAGGTGAAAATTTTATATCTGAGAAATATGAGACTAAAATAGAAGATAAAGAATTAGCATTATCAGATATGAAAAATATTCTGTTCAAAGCTTCAGTAGTTGTAGGTGGAAGTGGAACGGGAATAGTTATTTCTACCGGTATGAATACTCAAATATCTAATATAATTAAATTATTTTTTGGGGAAATGGAAAAAACTGAGTATTTTAATAGAAGGTTAAATAAAATAATTAATTATGTTAGTTTGTTTATAGTAGCTTGTATGGTATTTAATATTTCTGTAGGTAGCATGGTTTTTAAGGAGAAAATAAGTTATATACTTAAAGATTCTGCTATATTTGTACTAAGCTCTATTCCTCAAGGCATGGTGGTTGTTATTACTATAGTTTCAGCCATTCTATTTAAAAAGATGAAGAAAAATTCTGTAATTATGAAAAATATATCTATAATAGAAAAATTTTCGTCTGTATCCACTATATGTACTGATAAAATAGGGGCATTTTCTAAAGACAAAATGAAAGCAGTTAAGGTATATACAGATGGAAACATAATTGATACATATGGAAAAGGCTTAAATAATGAAGAAGAAGGAAAAAATGAAAATTTATATAGAATACTTAGTATAGGAGTTCTATGTAATGATACTAAAACTAATGTAGGGAAACTGGTAAGTCCTAAAAATGATTTAATCGAAATTGCTCTTATTGGCTTTGGTTTAGAAAATGGTATGGAGAAAAAAAGACTTGAAAGAGAGCATAGAAGAATTCTTCAAATTCCTTTCGATACTGAAAGAAGGATAATGACTACTATAAATGTTATTGATGAAAATTATAGAGCGAATATTAAAGGTACAGTAGACTCTCTTCTAAGTAGATGTACGCATATAATGAAAAATGGTGTAGAAACAGAGATTACAGAAGAGGATATAAATGCAATTAAAAAAGCAGATATAAGTATGTCAATTCAGAGTTTATCCGTAATTGGATTCGCATATAGGAATTTTAATTATGAGCCAAGCCGTAAGGAAAATATTGAGAGTAATTTAGTTTTTGTGGGACTAGTTGGATTTGAAAATGTATTAAGAGAAGAAGCTATAGATTCTATAAAAAAGAGTAAGGCATTAGGTGTTAAACCTATTATTATAACAGAAGATAGTAAGCTTACTGCTTTTGCATTTGGTAAAAAAATGGGGATTATATCAAAACTTCAAGAAATTTTATCTGGTGTAGAAATTGATAATATGAGCGATGAAGAATTTGAACGTATTGGTGACAAAATAGGTATTTTTTCAAGGATAAGCCCAAGGAATAAGGTCAACGTAATAAAGTCTTTAAAAGGTTATGGATATACTACAGCTATAACCGGTTCTAAGTTAGTAGACTTGCCGTCATTAAAAATTTCTGATATAGGAATTACGACTTCAAGTAGTAATATAGTAAAAAAACTATCAGATATACTTTTAAATAATATTAATTTTATGGATCTTCTAAATGTCCTAGAAGATTCGAGAAAAATAGTAAGTGTATTAAAGAAAATAGTTTCCTACATTATTAGTTGCAGTGTTACTATGATTACATTTATAACACTTATTTATTCATGGAAATATAAAATTCCATTAATAGCTGAAGAGGCCTTTTGGTTTAATAATATAATAATGATATTATCATCTCTAGCTTTAATATATCAGTATAAGAATGAAGTTTTATATGGATTGGATTCGGTTATTGATAAAAATATTATAAAGGAAAAGGCATTTTTTATACTATCACGTGGAATTTTAATGGGCATTCTAGCTTTTGTGGTCTTTATATTAGGCTATAATAAGGGGATTGAGTTTGCACAGGTTACAGCCTTTACTGTGTTAAATTTAAATGCTGTGTTTTTTAATTATAGTTTTTCAAATAAAATGTTCTTTAAAAATAGAGTTTCCAATTTAATTATATTATTAAACTTTATTATACAATTTGGATTTTCCATTTTAATCTACGGAATAGGAATTATAATTAATATAGCTTATTGGAAGAATGTGGGCATTTTTATATGCATATGGCTGTTAATAGCTATGGTTGGTAAATTTAATAAAGAAGAGCAGTATGGTTAATTTCCTTGTTATTTGGATAGAATAACAGGGGGAGGTGGACTGTCGAATGCTTCAAAATATAAACAATATGAAAAAACCTATGATATATTATGCTATTTCCATATTTATAGGTTGTCTTTCCGCCTTGATGTTATGTCAGAGTGTAATAGTAGGTGCAGTTATTACTGCATCTTTTTTTACTATATTCTTTTTTACTATGGACAAGAAATTTTTTGTTATAAATATGATTTTCTTTTTAATGGGTATGCTTAGTTTTACAATGTATTTTAATTTAAAGGTTTCCAATCATATAGAAATTAGAGTTCTTGATAAGAAAGGATACTATTACCAAGGGGATTATAAAGGTAGGAAACTGATATTAAGTGGAAAAATAAGTGATATTAAAGAAGGAGAAAAGCTAAAGGTTTATGGAAAATTTGAAAGTGGCAAAGATTATTCTAGAGGAATTATAGGGAAATATAATATAGAAAAATACACTAAGTGTAAGAATGATTTCATCTATTATTTATATGATGTAAAGAGAAATATATATCTACAATTTAAAGGAATTCTTGGAGAAGAAAAATCAGCAATCATAATGGCATTATGTTATGGTGATACAGGATACCTTTCTAAGAGTCAGAAAAGTGAATTTCAACAATTGGGAGTAGTTCATGCCGTTAGTGTATCAGGATTTCATATGGCAGTTATTTTTAAAGTTTTAGAAAGCTTGATTGGATTAAAGTTTTCTATTGCAACTTGTTTCATTTATATACTTTTTACTGGAATTCAAGCATCAACTATAAGGGCTTTTATAATGATATTTATATTTAAGTTTTCAAAGGTAGTATTTAAAAATTATGATAGTATGTCTTCGTTAAGTTTTTCAGCCTTGATTCTGCTATTAATAAAACCTTATTACATAATAGACATTGGATTTATGCTCTCCTTTCTAGCTACTATTGGTATACTTTTATACTACAAAAAAATGCTAAGAGTTTTATATAAATTACCTGAGAAGATGGGAGAAAGTCTAAGTATAACTTTAAGTTCTCAAATATTCTCTATTCCCTATGTTGCATTTACTATACAAAGTTTTAGTGGAGGGTTTATACTGGGAAATATACTTCTACTTCCCATGTATTCAGCTATAGTGATATTAGGAAACATAGCTCTTCTAGTCTGCTCCATAAAACCAGTATTTCAGCTTTTAAATTTAGGATTAAACTTTATTTTAACTGCTGTGGAGGGGGCAAATTATTTAATTTTAAAAGTATGTCCTGCTGTTAGTCTTTTAGGGTATTTAGACGGTATAGCTTTAATTTTGATATATATGAGTTTTTTATTTTATAGTCATGGATATAAAAAAGTTAAATATTTACCTGCTTTTGTTTCGATTATGATGTTATGTTCAAACTATAGTTTTGTTCCACAAGTTCATTATATTCAGTTTTTCAAGGGAGAAGCTATTGTCATAAAGTATAAAATGGACAGTACTATGATATGTAATTATGATTCATCTTCAGCAAAGAATGTTATGAATCTAAAAGAAGAAATGGGTGTAAATAAAATTATTACTAACCCCCAAAAAAGCTCTGTAATTAGGCTTGACAGCGGTTTATATGTGAAAATAATTCCATATCATGTAAATGAATGTATAAATATAGATTTATTTAATGGAGATAGAAACTTCATGTTTATAGATAATGGTGTGAAAAAGGATGATATAGCAGTTTTTAATGCTGATAGATTAATGAAATTTCCGCCTCATAATATGTTAGATAATTCCTCTAAAAATACAGATTATACTAACGAAAATAAGTATAATTTATATGTTATAATGTTTAACAGGATAATTAATATATATTAGTATAATAGATAGTTAACAATGGACAGTATATAGTAAATTAGGAGTTTTTCTGCTTATATTGAAAGTTGTTATCTAATTAGGTTTGAGGTGCGTAAAGGTGATAGATATACTTACTTTGAAGGAAAATGTTAAGAAAGATATTATAGAAAATTGTTATGTCTTTTGTGGTAGTGATGAACAACTTATTAAAGATGGGGTTACCTCCATAGTAAATAAGCTTGTAGATAAGAGTTTCATGGATTTAAATTATGTTAAGTTTGATGGAAACTCCTTAGAGAGTTTTGATTCTGTAATCAATGCTTGTCAAACTTTACCTTTTATGAGTGATAAAAAGGTTGTGTTAGTATATAGGGCATCTTTTATTGAAGATGAAAAAAACGATAGCAAACTTTCAGCTGATAAAGCTTTTAAAGCTGTTAGTGAATATATAAAAAATGTACCAACACATTGTGTTCTAATTCTTTATGATGTATTTAAGGGTAAAAGGGATAAACCGGGGAAAAGAATATATAGTATGGATAAAAAGGTATGTGTAGTTAAAGCTGACAAAATAAAGGGGCAACAGCTAGAAGGTAAGATAAAAAGCTTTTTTGAAATTAGAGGTAAAAAAATAGGAAGAATAGAATTAAAGATTTTTTGCGGTTTGATGGAAGAAAATAATTTAAGTGTAACTGAAAATGAGGTGGAAAAACTCTGTTGCTATGTTTGTGATAGAGAAATAACTAAAGAGGATATTAAAAGTTTATTTTTAAAAAGTAATGATGATGATATATTTGATTTAATAAATCCTATATCACAGAAAAAAGCAAGGGAAGCTTTGGAAGTTTTAAATGAGCTTATATATAAAGGTGAAAAAATATCACATATATTAAATATGATTGAGAGACAATTTAATTTATTGTTTAGAGTAAAAGTTAGTATTGAGAATAGAAAAGGTAAACAGGATATTATGAAGGAATTGAATATTAGATCTGAATATGCTTGTGATATGCTGATAAGTCAAAGTAAGAAGTTTACGATAAGACAACTTAGACGTGCTATAGAACTTTGCTTAAATGCAGAGCAAAAAATAAAAAGTTCTTCTGTAAATGAAAAGACAGAGATGGAACTTTTGATAATAAATGCTGTTGCGGGATAAATAAAAAAAATAAATAAATAACCGGTTTGAAAAAACCGGTTTATTTATTAAGCAGTTAAGCCGTTTAACTTTGCAGCTAATCTTGACTTGTCTCTTGCTGCCTTGTTTTTATGTATTATTCCTTTTGATGCAGCCATATCTAGTGCCTTAACAGCAGCTACAAAAGTAGTTTTAGCTTCTTCAGCGTTTCCGCCTGCTACAGCAACTAAGAATTTCTTTACAGCAGTCTTTAATGCTGATTTGAACATTTTGTTCTTAAGAGTCTTAGTTTCAGTAACTTTTATTCTCTTCTGAGCTGATTTAATATTTGCCATAATTTCACCCCCTTATATTTTTATAGCGCCTCAACAGCTTTGGGGAAAATTTGCTAGTGAGTCTCGTTTATTCAACAAATGATATTATAGCATTAAAAGAGATTACCTTCAAGTGTTTTTTTTTGTCAAGAGTTAAAAAGGAATATGAACTAAAAATAAGGAGAACCTAATACTAAAAATTGTGATACTTTAGATAAAAATAAAGCTTGAAAGGAGTGAACTTATGTTTAATGTGAGAACAGATTTAGCTGTGGAAGCAAAAGAGATATATCAAAAACAAAATAATGAAATACCAGGAGTAGAAGTTGAAGAAAACTATGAGGGAGATGTAAAAATAACTTATGTTAAAGTAGTAAATGACGTGGGAGAAAGGATGATGGGAAAGCCCAAAGGTACATATGTAACTATAGATATGCCTAGATTTACTCATTATGATGGAGAGACAATGGATGATGTAAGCAAGGTTCTTGGTAAAACACTATCATCTATGGTGAAAATTGACGATGGAATGACAGCTTTAGTAGTAGGTCTTGGTAATTGGAATATAACTCCAGATGCATTAGGACCTAAGGTTGTTTCAAAAGTTATGGTAACAAGACATTTAAAGCAATTGATACCAGATCAAATTGATGAAGGAATTAGACCGGTATGCGCCATAGCTCCAGGGGTTTTAGGACTTACCGGCATGGAAACAGGAGAAATTATAAAGGGCGTGGTAGAAAAAGTAAAGCCTAATTTAATAGTATGTATAGATGCTTTAGCATCTAGAAAAATGGAAAGGGTAAATTCTACTATACAAATAGGTGATACAGGTATATCTCCAGGATCTGGAGTAGGTAATAAGAGGATGGAGATAAGCAAACAAACCTTAGGCATACCAGTTATAGCTATAGGAGTTCCAACTGTTGTTGATGCAGCAACTATGGCTAATGATACTATTGATATGGTTTTGGATGAAATGATAGGTCAATCCAAACAAGGTGGGGAATTCTATAATATGTTAAAATCAATAGATAAGAATGAAAAACAAAGAATGATTCAGGATATTTTAGACCCATATGTAGGAAATCTTATGGTGACCCCAAAGGAAGTTGATTTAGTGATAGACTCTGTTTCTAAAGTAATAGCGAATGGAATAAATATAGCTCTTCAACCAGCTTTAGATTTAGAGGATATAAATAAGTTTTTAAATTAAATCTATAGTAATATAGGAGTTTCCCCCAACATATAAATTTATTATAGCAGAACTATGTGAAAGATAGATTTACATGAGAGGGGGGGAAGCTGCTTTGAAATTTTTCATTGCGGTGCGATAATTGAACTACAAAAAGATGAATGGAAAAAATGACTTTAGATTAAGGGCATTTGTTTTAATGTTAAGTGTACTACTAATTGTTATTTTACCTTGTGTAACAAGAGCTAACACCAATAGCAGTAATGCTAAAAGAAATATGGTTTATGTCCAAATTTTAAATTACGCTATGCCTGTAGTGAAGGCTACTTCTTTTAATGAAGATGATATGGCTGAAAATGGATTTTCAATCAGTCAGACTGCATTACAAATGATTGGGCTTAATTTAAATAGTCCTATCTCTGTATTGGGTAGAGAGGTGGCCTTTCTTGGACTAAATGATTTAAGTTCAAAAGATAAGCCAAATGTAGATTTTAATCAGTTTAAGCTTGATGATAAGCAAGTTTCAAAGGAAGCTGATAATTCACAACCAAATTCTAATGAAAATTTAAATTTGGAAAATAAAGTGGTAAATTTATATGATCCAAAGTTAAAAAAAGCTATAAATACTAATAAACCTGAAGTTTTAATATATCACACACACACTTCAGAAAGTTATAAACCAGGTAATCCTATAAGTACAGATAATACACAGAATGTTGTTGCTGTAGGTGATGTGTTAGTAAATGAACTTCAAACAAACTACGGAATATCTGCAATAAATGATAAAACTGTACACGACAAAGAAGCTTATACCCAAAGTTATGCTAGATCAGTTGTAACGTTAGATAAATACTTAGATAAGTACAAAGATTTTAAACTAATAATAGATTTGCATAGAGATTCAGTAGATGATAAAAAAGCTATTACAGCAAAGTTAAATGAAGAAAATGTGGCTAAAATATCATTTGTGATGGCTAAGAAAAACCCACATTTTGATAAAAATATGGCTCTTGCGAATAAAATGATTCAAACCTCTGATAAGCTATTTCCTGGTTTCTGTAGAGGTGTTATATACTATAACTATGGTACAAGGTATTTTAATCAAGATAGAAGTAACAATGCTGTTTTAATAGAAGTAGGTGCAGATATTAATACTAGCGATGAAGCTAAAGCATCGGCAAAATATATTGCGAGAATTATAGCTGAATGCTTAAATAGGTAATTGATAATTATAACTTATGCCATTTTAAAATTTGTTTGTAAGCTTTTATTGATTAAGTTGTAATTAAGAAAAGTTGATAAAAATTATATAAATTTGAATAAAAGTGTAAAAAGAGTACATCCTTAAATAATAGGGCAAGTGAAATTTAGGTATGATAAAAAAACATATCCAAGTTTCAATTCCTAATTTATATTTAGGGGTGTTTTTTATTGTGAAAAAGAAAGGAATTATATGGGTTATAATAATATGTTTTACAATGGTGACATATGGTTTTATAAGCATAAGCAATAGTTTGCCTAAATTTATAAAGGATAGATCTTCACTTAAAATAAACTATACATTATCTCCCTTTGATTTCAGAATTGATATGTATGGATATTCTTTATATGCAAATAAAAACGTGCTTACAAATATAAAAAACGGCTCTGCAAGGTTATTGGTAAATGTGGAGGATAAATTTCAGAAGGATACCTCTAAAATTATAAATAAGGCTTCTAATTTTATAAATAATACGACAAATGTATTTAAAAATGTAGAAGATAAGATAAGCAATACTATACAGAATAGGGTTAAGTAAAGGTTTTAATGAAATTAAGTAATTGCCTTATGCAATTTGCGTATAATGTACTTTTCACTATAGTACTCTTATGTTATAATCTACTATGATTACTTATAATATTTAGGGTGTGAAGTGAAACTTGAATCAGGTGGAATTCAATTCCACCTGATTCTTAGTTGAACGAATCCACGGACGTAGTCGCTCTAATATTTCCAGTTTTAAATAAAATGGAAATATTAGAGCGGGTAGTCATCGGATAGAAAAGATTTGCAAGCGTCTGCAAATCTTTTAAATTGTGAATTAGTAATGGAGGGTAAAGTAGTATGCAGAGCGAAAGACAAAAATATATAAGAAATTTTTCAATAGTTGCTCATATAGATCATGGTAAGTCAACACTTGCAGATAGATTAATACAGAAAACAGGTACCCTTACTGAAAGAGAAATGGATGAACAGGTACTTGATAATATGGATCTTGAAAAAGAAAGAGGAATAACAATAAAGTCACAGGCAGTAAGACTTATTTATAAAAGACCTAATGGTGAAGAATATGTCTTAAATCTTATAGATACTCCAGGGCATGTAGATTTTAACTATGAGGTTTCTAGAAGTTTAGCTGCTTGCGAAGGAGCTATATTAGTAGTGGATGCTACTCAAGGTATACAGGCTCAAACTTTGGCTAATTGTTATTTAGCATTAGATCATGATTTGGAAGTAGTTCCAGTAATAAATAAAATTGATTTACCTAGTGCAAGACCAGAAGAAGTAAAACAAGAAATAGAGGATATAATAGGCATAGAATCTCATGATGCACCTCTAGTTTCAGCGAAAACAGGAATTAATATAGAAGATGTACTAGAGGCCGTAGTTTTAAAGGTTCCAGCACCAGAAGGTGATGAAGAAGCACCACTAAGAGCCCTTATTTTTGATTCTTATTATGACACTTATAGAGGGGTTGTATCTCATATAAGAGTTAAAGAGGGTACTATAAAGCCTGGAACAGAAATAAGACTAATGGCATCAAATAAAGTATATGAAGTTACAGAAACAGGAATATTTGTACCAACATACTTGGCTGTTCCAGAGTTAAAGGCAGGAGATGTTGGGTATTTTACCGCTTCAATAAAAAATGTTAGAGATGCTCGTGTTGGAGATACAGTAACAGAAGCTAAAAGACCTGCAGGAGAAGCATTAGAAGGATATAGACCAGCAGTTCCAATGGTATTCAGTGGTATTTACCCAGTGGATGGAGCAAAATATAACGAATTAAAAGAAGCTCTTGAGAAATTGCAAGTAAATGATGCTGCTCTATCCTTCGAGCCAGAAACTTCTATAGCATTAGGTTTTGGATTTAGATGTGGATTCTTAGGACTCTTACATATGGATGTAATCCAAGAAAGAATAGAAAGAGAATTTAATTTAGATATTATAACTACAGCTCCATCTGTTATATACAAAATAGGAAAAACTGATGGTACTGTTATAGAACTTACGAATCCAACCAATCTTCCTGATACTACAGAAATAAAGTATATGGAAGAGCCAATTGTAAATGCATCAATAATAACTCCTTCTGATTATGTTGGTCCAGTTATGGATTTAGCACAAAATAGACGTGGAGTATTTAAAGATATGCAGTATATAGATACAACGAGAGTAAGTTTGAATTATCAAATCCCATTGAATGAAATAATATATGACTTTTTTGATGCCTTAAAGTCAAGATCTAGAGGATATGCTTCCCTAGATTATGAACTATCAGGGTATAGCGAAGCAAAGCTCGTAAAGCTTGATATACTTTTAAATGCAGATGTAGTAGATGCTTTATCTATGATAGTTCCAGATGAAAGAGCATATGCAAGAGGAAGAGCTATAGCGGAAAAGTTAAAGGAAATTATTCCAAGACAAATGTTTGAAGTACCTATTCAGGCTTCTGTTGGTGGGAAAGTTATAGCAAGAGAAACAGTTAAAGCTATGAGAAAAGATGTATTAGCAAAGTGTTACGGTGGAGATATATCAAGAAAGAGAAAGCTTCTTGAAAAACAAAAAGAAGGAAAGAAGAGAATGAGACAGGTTGGAAGCGTAGAGGTTCCACAGGAAGCATTTATGGCAATTTTAAAAACAGACGAATGATGCGAAACTTGAATTAGATTGGATTCAAACCCAATCTGATTCCTAGTTGAGCGAATCCAGGGACTTAGCCGCTCTTTACTCCTATTTTAAATAAAATGGGAGTATTAGAGCGGGTTAGTCATCGGAAAAGAAAGAGGAGGGGTGTGTCTTTATGAATTCAAAGGAATTAATTTGTAAAGAAACTAATGAAGTAGCTTTATATATTCACATTCCCTTCTGTAAACAAAAGTGTCTATATTGTGATTTTCCGTCTTTTAGTGGAAAAGAAAGGTTTATGTTAGACTATTCACAAGCACTAGCAAAAGACATTAATGGCATTGGTGAAAGAAGTATAAAGACTATATTTATAGGTGGGGGAACTCCCACCTATTTATCGTTAGAAGCATGGAATAATATAAAAAATTCTATTGATAAATTAGATAAGACACTAAATTTAGAGTTTACAGTGGAGGGAAATCCAGGAACATTTACAGAAGAAAAACTTAAATTTTTAAAAAAAATGTCAGTTAATAGATTAAGCATAGGTCTTCAAGCATGGCAGAATTCTATGCTTGAAAAACTTGGCAGAATACATACTGTAGAAGAATTTATAGAAAGTTATAAGCTAGCAAGGAATATTGGATTTAATAATATAAATGTGGATTTAATGTTCGGACTTCCTGATCAAACTTATGATAACTGGAAAGAAACTCTGGAAAAGGTTGTGGAATTAAATCCTGAGCATATTTCATGTTATAGTCTCATAATAGAAGAAAATACACCTTTTTGTAAAATGTATGATGAAGAAAAATTTAAGTTGCCGGAAGAGGAATTAGAAAGAAAAATGTATAGTTTTGCAGTAGAATTCCTAAAATGCAAAGGGTATCATCAATATGAAATATCTAATTTTTCAAAAAAAAGTAAAGAATGTGGGCATAATTTAGTCTATTGGAATTTGGGAGAATATATTGGCTGTGGAGTGGGTTCTCACTCATATGTTAACGGTGTAAGGTATAGAAAAACTGAAAATATAGAAGAATATATTGCAGGTGTTAACTTAGACAATAATCTTCAACTTGATGTTCATAAAAACTCTGTGGAAGAGGACATGGAGGAATTTATGTTCATGGGATTAAGGAAAATAAAAGGTATTTCCATTGATGAATTTAACAGCAGGTTTAAAAGAGATATATATTCCGTATATGGAGATGTTATAAAAAAATATATATGCAACGAAATGTTAATTGAAGATAGGAAAAGGTTATTTTTAAGTAATAGAGGAATAGAAGTTTCTAATAGTGTAATGAGTGATTTTATATTAAATTAAGATATCTAAAAAAAATATTATTAATTTTAATTAGCTTAACAAAACCCGCTAAAGCAGATTATATAAGGGATTCTTCAGTATATGAGATTACTTTTACAGTAAATTGATGCGATATTTAAAGAAAAATGAAGAAAACACAATAATTATCATTTAAAAATATCTAAAATTATTTTATATACTGGAATATAGTGATTTATAAAAGGTTGACAAATAAAATTATGAGTGATATTTTTTAATCATAGTGATTAGCACTCAACGACGTTGAGTGCTAATAAAGAGGTGATATTATGGAAATGGATAAAAGAAAAATCAAAATACTTCAGGCTATCATTAATGATTACATAAATACTGCTGAGCCTGTAGGATCCAGAACCATAGCTAAAAAGTACGACTTAGGAATAAGTTCAGCTACAATAAGAAATGAAATGGCTGATCTTGAAGAGATGGGATTTTTGGAACAACTGCATAGTTCATCAGGAAGAAAGCCATCCAACAAAGGGTATAGGTTATATGTGGATAAATTAATGCACATACCTAGCTTAACACCAGAGGAACAACATATAATAAAGACTCAGATTATAGATACAGCTTTATTTGAGATAGATAAAATAATAAAGCAGACCACATCCCTTTTATCTGAACTTACTAAGTTAACTTGTATAGTAAAAACTCCCTCTGTGAGCAAAAGCTATATAAAATATGTACAGATTATGAATATTGACTCTAATAATGTGCTATTAGTGATAATAACAGACAGTGGTATAATTAAAAACAATGTAATAAGAATGGGCAAAAATGTAAGTTCAGAGATATTAGCTAAGTTAAGCTATATATTAAACAATAGATTAAGAAATTTAAATTGTGAGCAGATAAACTTAGAAGTTATTAATAACTTAAGAATAGATTTGGAAGGATATGAAGATATATTCAATGCTACAATTCCTGTTTTATATGAATGTTTAAATAGTAGTGGTAACTTAGAAATATATACAGAAGGAACAACAAATATATTTAATTATCCTGAATATAAAGATATTGAAAAGGCACGTGAATTCCTATCATTACTGGATAACAAGGATAAAGTTGTAGGGCTATTAAATAATGGTTCAAATATTTCAGTGAAAATAGGTAATGAAAACTTTATAGAAGGTGCAGAAGATTGTAGTGTTATTTCGGCAGTTTATAGCTTAAATGACAGGCCCATTGGAGAAATTGGAGTAATTGGGCCAACTAGAATACCTTATTCCAAAGTTATATCTATACTAGGTAATGTAGTAAGAGAGTTAAATTTTATTTTGACACATTCTTACTTTGATGATAGGTAGTTTAATTACCTAAATATAACATTAATTTTTAAATGCTAGATTGGAGGAAATGTCTAAATGTTCAACAAGAAAGATAAAAAAGTTGAAGATCAAAATGAAATTAAAGAAAAGCAATGTAAAGAGGAATTAAAAAATAATTCTGAAGAAGATGTAGAAGAAAAGGTCGTTGACGCTGTAGAGTCTGATGCAGTAGTAGACGAAGACCCCAATAAACTTCTACAAACTTTAATGGATGAATTGACTAAAAGTAATAAAAATTTCGTAGAAGAAAATAAAAAAATTAATAGTGAAAATGATGCATTGAAGGATAGATTGTCAAGAACAGTAGCAGAGTATGATAACTTTAGAAAGAGAACAGCTAAGGAAAAAGAAGGTATATATACTGATGCTTGTGAAGATATTTTAAAAGAACTACTTCCTGTACTTGATAACCTAGAAAGAGCTATATCTGTAGAGGGAACTGTAGATGACCTTAAAAAAGGTGTAGAAATGACAATAAAGCAATTTACAAATGCTTTAGAAAAACTAAATGTTGAAGAAATTTCAACAGATGGAGAATTCAACCCTCATGTTCATAATGCAGTAATGCATATAGATGACAACCAATATGGAAACAATGAAATTGCTGAAGTATTCCAAAAGGGATATAAGAGAGGCGACAAAGTTTTAAGACACAGCATGGTTAAGGTTGCAAATTAACCTTAGTTAAAAACAATAAAATCAATTATGAAAATATATAATTTTAAGTGAGTTAAATTTAGGAGGTAATTTATAATGGCAAAAGTAATAGGTATTGATTTAGGAACAACTAACTCTTGTGTAGCAGTAATGGAAGGTGGAGATCCAGTAGTTATAGCAAATGCTGAAGGTGCAAGAACAACTCCATCAGTAGTATCATTTCAAGCAAATGGCGAAAGACTTGTAGGACAGGTTGCAAAAAGACAATCAATCACAAATCCAGACAAAACAATAATTTCAATAAAAAGACATATGGGAACAAACCATAAGACAAATATAGATGGAAAAGAATATACTCCACAGGAAATATCAGCTATGGTACTTCAGAAAATAAAGGCTGATGCAGAAGCATACCTTGGAGAAACAGTTACTCAGGCAGTTATAACAGTTCCAGCTTATTTTAATGATAGCCAAAGACAGGCAACAAAAGATGCTGGAAAGATTGCAGGACTTGAAGTATTAAGAATAATCAATGAGCCAACAGCAGCAGCACTTGCTTATGGTCTAGATAAAATGGATACAAATCAAAAGATATTTGTATATGACCTAGGTGGCGGTACTTTTGACGTATCAATACTAGAACTAGGCGATGGTGTATTTGAAGTTAAAGCTACTAATGGAGATACAAAACTTGGTGGAGATGACTTCGATGAAAAGATAATGAACTATATAGCAGATACATTTAAGGCTGACAATGGTATAGATTTAAGAAATGACAAAATGGCACTACAAAGATTAAAGGAAGCAGCTGAAAAAGCTAAAATTGAGTTATCATCATCAACTCAAACTAATATAAATCTTCCTTTCATTACAGCAGATGCAACAGGTCCAAAGCACATAGACTTAAACTTAACTAGAGCTAAATTTAATGAATTAACTCATGATTTAGTACAGAGAACAATAGAACCAATGAGAAAAGCACTAAATGATGCTGGACTTACACTTGATCAAGTAGATAAAGTTATCCTTGTTGGTGGTTCTACAAGAATACCAGCAGTTCAAGATGCAGTTAAAGAATTTACAGGAAAAGAGTCTTCAAAGGGAGTTAACCCAGATGAATGTGTTGCAGTAGGAGCAGCTATTCAAGCAGGAGTTTTAACTGGAGATGTTAAAGATGTATTACTTCTTGATGTTACTCCATTAACACTTGGTATTGAAACATATGGTAGTGTTGCAACTGCATTAATTACAAGAAACACAACAATACCAACTAGAAAGAGCCAAGTTTTCTCAACTGCAGCAGATGGTCAGACATCCGTTGAAATTCACGTTGTACAGGGTGAAAGACCAATGGCTGGTGACAATAAAACTCTTGGAAGATTTACACTTTCAGGTATAGCTCCAGCTCCAAGAGGAATTCCTCAAATAGAAGTTACATTTGATATAGATGCTAATGGTATAGTTAATGTTTCTGCTAAAGATAAGGGAACAGGAAAAGAAGCAAATATTACAATAACTGCTTCAACTAACTTAAACGATGAGGAAATAGATAAGGCAGTTAAAGATGCAGAAAAATTTGCTGAAGAAGATAGAAAGAGAAAAGAAGAGATAGACGTTAAGAATAATGCTGAACAAATTATTTATCAAACTGAAAAAACATTAAAGGATCTTGGAGATAAGGTTTCCGCAGAAGATAAAACAGCAATAGATGATAAGGTTAAAGCATTAAATGCAGTTAAAGATGGAAGTGACCTTGAAGCTATAAAGAAAGCAACTGAAGATTTAACTCAAACATTCTATGCAATATCATCAAAGCTTTATCAGGAAGCAAATCCTGAAGGAGCAGCTGGTGCTGGATTTGATCCAAACAATATGGGTGGAGCAGGTGCAGGAACTAAAAAAGATGACAATGTAGTAGATGCTGATTTTAAGGTTGAAGACGATAAATAATTAAAAGTTTGAAAATAGCTATTCACTAATTTAATACTGATAGTGTATAATGTATAGCTGTAATGATTAAGGGATGAGTTTTACTCTTCCCTTAATTTAAGTAATAAAGAATGTTTAGTATGCGAGGATAAATCTCAAGAATTAATAGGCGGTGAAAAAAAGGATGGCAAAAAAAGATTTTTATGAAATACTTGGGCTAGAAAAAGGTGCAAGTGATGAAGAAATAAAGAAGGCATTTAGGAAGAAAGCGCTTAAATACCATCCAGACAGAAACCCAGGTGATAAAGAATCAGAGGAAAAATTTAAGGAGCTAAATGAGGCTTATCAGGTACTTTCTGATCCACAAAAGAAAGCTCAATATGATCAATATGGAACTGCTGATTTTAATGGAGCAGGTTTTGATGGAGGATCTGATTTTTCAGGCTTTGGTGGATTTGGAGACATTTTTGAATCTTTCTTTGGCGGTGGATTCTCTGGTGGTGGTAGTAGAAGAAGAAATGGTCCTCAAAAAGGCGATGATCTTGAGTATACTCTAAGTTTAACTTTTGAAGAGGCTGTTTTTGGATGTGAAAAAGAAATTAATATAACAAGAAGTGAAAATTGTGAAAAATGTAGTGGAACTGGTGCTAAGCATGGTAGTCATCCAAAAACTTGTGACAAGTGTGGCGGAACAGGACAGGTTAGAGTGCAGAGAAACACACCTCTTGGAAACTTTGTAAGCATGAGTACCTGTGATAAGTGTAGTGGTAAGGGAACAATAATTACAGATCCTTGTCCGGAATGTAAAGGAAAAGGAAAAGTTAGAAAACAGAGAAAAATAAAAGTTAATGTACCCGCAGGTGTAGATACAGGAAATATAATGCCTATAAGAGGACAAGGAGAACATGGAACTAACGGTGGACCGGCAGGAGACTTATATGTAAATATTAGGGTTGCATCACATCCTACTTTCAAGAGAAAAGGCTTTGATATCTATATAGACACACATATAAGCTTTGCAAAGGCTACTTTAGGAATAGAACTTAAAGTACCAACTGTAGATGGCGATGTTAAGTATGAAGTGCCAGCAGGAACACAACCGGGAACTGTATTTAGATTAAGAGGAAAAGGAGTACCTAGAGTTAACAGTCATGGTAGAGGCGACCAATATGTTAACGTAGTTGTTGATATTCCTAAGAGCTTAAATCAAAAGCAAAAAGAAGCCCTTGTGATGTATATGGAAGCTAGTGGAGAAATTCAAGAGGGAGACGGTTCTAAAAAGTCTTTTATCGACAAAATAAAAGATAGTTTAAAGTAAGAAAAACTTTGTTTCTCAAAGAAAGAGAAACAAAGTTTTTTTGCAGAGATAGGTATTGACATGATTTGGGTATAATTATAAAGTAGATTTAGGCATCTGAAAAGAAATAACAAGTCAAAGATGCGACGGATATTTTGCGTCAGACAAGGAGGTAGGTTCCTTAGATAGCCGACCCTATCTAAGGGTTCTGCCGACGCAGTATGACACAAAATATACTAGCATACTGACTAGGTATTTCTTTGAAGATGCCTTACTAAGATAAGTGGAGGTAAGGTATGGATAAGCAATGGATAGAAGTTTCAATTGTAACTAGTAGTGAAGCTGTAGAAGCGGTATCAGGTATATTATATAACACTGGAGTTAAGGGTGTATCAATAGAAGATCCAGAGGATATAGAATTCAAAAAAAAGAATCCAGGTGATTGGGATTATTTTGACGAAACATTATTAGTGGTAAAAGATAGTGCAATTATAAAAGGATATTATAAGCAGGATGAGCATCTTGATGAATATTTAAGATATATAAAGGATAGCATTAACAATTTAGAGCAGTTTGGTATAGATAAAGGTAAAGGTCTAATTACTGTATCTAAGGTAAAGGAAGAAGATTGGGAAAATAACTGGAAGAAGTACTACAAGCCTACTAAAATAGGAAAGAGAGTGGTTGTAAAGCCTATATGGGAAAACTACGAAGCTAAAGGTGAAGAAGTAATTGTAGAACTTGATCCAGGAATGGCTTTCGGTACAGGAACTCATGAAACCACAAGTATGTGTATTAAAGCTTTAGAGAAGTATGTTAAACCAGAATCTACAGTTTTTGATATAGGAACAGGTTCAGGAATACTAGCTATAACTGCGGCAAAGCTAAAAGCAAAAGAGGCTATTGGTGTTGATTTAGATCCTGTGGCAGTAAAGTCCGCGTCAGAAAATGTTAAATATAACAATATAGACAATATAAAAATACTTCACGGAAACCTTATGGAAGTGGTTGAAGGGAAGGCAGATATTGTAGTCGCAAATATTATAGCTGATGTAATAATATTCTTAGTTGATGGAGTTAAAGATTTTATAGCTGAAGGAGGAAGATTTATATCATCAGGAATAATAAAAGATAGAAAAGATGATGTAGTAAAGAAACTTGAAGAATCAGGATTTATAGTAGAAGAAGTAAATGTTGACGGGGAATGGGTTTGTATTGTAGCTAGACTGTAAGGCATCTTCAAAAAAATAACTAATCAGTATGCTAGTATATTTGACTTGTTATTTTATTTCAGATGCCTAATTCCTTATTAAAAAGAGGTGGTTGTTGTGCATAAGTTTTTTGTTTCTAAGAACAACATAGTTGAAAATACTGCTATTATCGAAGGCGATGACGTAAAGCATATATATAAGGTTTTAAGACTTGAAGTTGGAGACAATGTTAGTATAAATAATTGTGATGGAGAAGAGTTCTTAGGACGAATAGAAGATATAAACAAAAAACAAGTTACAGTAAAATGTACTGAAAAATTAGCTTTAAACAATGAAAGTCCAGTAGAAATATATCTATTTCAAGGGCTTCCAAAGTCTAGTAAAATGGATTTAATTGTACAGAAAGCTACTGAACTTGGCGTAAAAGAAGTAACCCCTGTAATTACGGAGAGAGTTGTAGTAAAAAGTGAACTAGGGGAATTTAAAAAATTAGATAGATGGAATAGGATTGTACTAGAAGCTTGCAAACAGAGTAAGAGAAGTTTAATACCTAAGGTAAATACTCCACTAGAATTTGAGCAACTTTTAGATTTATTAAAGAATATGGACCTAATAGTGGTTCCTTATGAAAATGCAGAGGGCCATGGTATTAAGAATATGGTAAATATTGTAAATAAAAGCCATGTTAAAAAGATTGCAGTAATAATTGGACCAGAAGGCGGTTTTGAAGAAGAGGAAATAAATAGACTTAAAGAATTAGGAGCATATATAGTAACACTTGGACCAAGAATATTTAGAACAGAAACAGCAGGGTTTGTTTGTGTATCTTTAATTATGTATGAACTAGGAGATTTAGGAGGAATAATCTGATGAAAGTTGCCTTTACTACTTTAGGTTGTAGAGTTAATCAGTACGAAACTGAAGCTATGACGGAAAAGTTTATAAAAGAGGGCTATGAATTAGTACCTTTTGATGAGTATGCAGACGTATATGTTATAAATACATGTACTGTAACTAATATGAGTGACAAAAAATCTAGGCAGATGATAAGTAGGGCTAGAAGACTAAATGAGGGCGCTATAATAGCCGCAGTTGGATGCTATTCACAGATTGCTCCAGAAGAAGTAGCGCAAATAGAAGGCGTAGATGTAGTTCTTGGGACTAAAAATAAGGGAGATATAGTATATTGGGTTAATAGAGCAAAATCAGAGAGAGAGCAAGTAATCCAAGTTGAAGATGTGCTCAGAAATGATGTGTTTGAAGATTTAAGGATAGATAAATACCAAGATAGAACAAGGGCTTTCTTAAAAATTCAAGACGGATGTAATAGATTTTGTTCTTACTGCTTAATTCCATTTGCTAGAGGAGCGGTATGTAGCAAAGAACCAGAAAAAATTATAAATGAAGTTAAAGAACTAGCAGCACATGGTTTTAAAGAAATAATTCTTTCAGGAATACATATAGCGTCCTATGGTGCTGATTTAAGCGGTGACTGGAATTTAGTACGCATATTAGAAGAAATAGATAACGTAGAGAGTATTGAGAGAGTAAGAATAGGTTCTATTGATCCTCAATTTTTTACAGAAGGCGTAATAGAGAAAATCATCTCACTTAAAAAATTATGTCCTCATTTTCATCTTTCATTGCAAAGTGGATGTGATGAGACTCTGAAGAGAATGAATAGACGATATACTACTTCACAGTATAAGAAAATAGTAGAAGATTTGAGGGAAAATATAAAGGGTGTATCTATAACCACAGACATAATAGCTGGATTCCCAGGAGAAACAGAAGAGGAATTTAATATTACGTATGAATTCTTAAAGGAAATAAAGTTGTCTAAAATGCACGTATTTAAATATAGTCCTAGAAAAGGGACTAAAGCTGCAGAAATGAAGAATCAAGTAGATGGAAAAGTTAAAGATGAAAGAAGTAGCAGACTTATAGAACTTGATAAAAAATTAGAGAAAGAATTCATGAGTAAGTTTATTGGGAAGAGTATGAATGTGTTATATGAGCAGAAACACAATGGTTTAGAAGGTGTTTATGAAGGATACACCGCTAATTATATAAAGGTAGTGGCTAATAGTAATAAAAATATACAAGAACAGGTCGTAAATACTAAGCTTATGGAAATTAAAGGTGAACAAATAGAAGGAAATATTATCGAATAAAAATAAAAAAATTGAAAAGTTTATTTTGTTTAGAAGGATATTTAATATTAATATTGAATACTATAAAGTCAAGGGAGGTGAAAGTGTGGAAGATTGCATTTTTTGTAAAATAATAAAAGGTGAGATACCATCTGACAAGGTTTATGAGGATGATATGGTAATAAGCTTTAAGGATATAAGCCCATGTGCTCCAGCGCATTTTTTAATAATACCTAAAAAACATATAAGTAATTTAAATGAAATAACTGAGGAAGATTCAAAGATAATTGCTCATATATATATAGTTGCAAAAGAAATAGCTAAAAAATTAGGTATAGATAAAACAGGATACAGAATAGTTGCAAACTGTGGAGAAGATGGAGGTCAAACCGTACAGCATGTTCATTTTCATGTATTAGGTGGCAGATTACTCCAGTGGCCTCCGGGTTAAATTTAAAAATAGAGCATAATACATGAAATGAAATTGTTGACAGTTTCTAAATGTATGTTGTATAATAGTCAATGTGCTATGTGACCCACATTGGCTGCGTTTAATTTTGAAAATTAAATTGAGCTAGCGGAGGGAGGGATAAGATATGTCAGAAATAAGAGTTGGAGAAAATGAAACTATAGAAAGTGCATTAAGAAGATTTAAGAGAAAATGCGCTAGAGCTGGTGTTCTTTCTGAAGTTAGAAAAAGAGAACACTATGAAAAACCAAGTGTAAAAAGAAAAAAGAAATCAGAAGCTGCAAGAAAGAGAAAGTTTAAATAGAATACTTTTGAAAGAAGGTACTAAGTAATGTCTCTTAAAGAAGTATTACGAGAAGACTGGAAGCAAGCTTTAAAAGCTAAAGATAAACTTAAAACGGATACAATCAGTATGGCTAGAGCAGCTATTTTATTAGTGGAAAAAACTGATGGAGAGCAGCTTGACGATGAACAGGTTTTTGCGGTACTAGCAAGAGAAGTTAAGCAAAGACGAGAAGCTATATTAGAATTTGAAAAAGGAAACAGGCAGGATTTAGTAGATAAGGGTAATGCCGAAATAGAAATCTTGTTAGGTTACCTTCCTCAGCAGTTAAGTGAAGAGGAAATTTCCGGAATTGTTCGTCAGGCAGTTGATGAAGTGGGTGCTAATAGCATAAAAGATATGGGAAAAGTTATGGCTATAGTTGTTCCTAGAACTACAGGAAGAGCTGATGGCAAGCTTGTTAGTCAAATTGTAAAACAATATTTAAATAAATAAAAGGTTGAGTTTAACTCAACCTTTTTTATTTTGTCATTTATTAAATTTATCCTTCATAAATTAGTATGAAAGAACTTTTAGAGGTGGTAAAGTGGAGGATAAATTATATAGGACAAAGCAAAATATTGCAGATAAACTAGATTTGCCTAGAGACATAATTCTTAATATGCCTAAGATTACTGTTACAGGTGATAATGAAATAATTATAGAAAATCATAAAGGGGTTGTACTCTTTGGTGAAAATCAGGTTAAGGTTAATTCAGGGGTAGGATTAATATCAATATATGGAAGTAGATTTGAGATATTGTTTATGGGGGGAAGTACCATAACAATAGGTGGAAAATTCAAATCTATAGCTTATGAGGGAAATGAGTAAGTTAAGCTTTCAAAAATATAAAAGTGGAATAATTACTATAGAAATTCAATCCCTTATACCTGAAAGATTTGTTAACCTGATGTGGAAAAATGGTGTTTATATAAGGAATATTAAAAAGAAGAGTATAACTACTATGACTATGGAGATTAGTCTTAAGGATTATGGTAAAATAGAAGACATAGCTAAGAAAACAAAAGCCAAAATAAGGATAGTTGACAGAAGGGGACTCGCTTTCTTTTTAATAAAGGTAAAAAGAAGAGTAGCTTTAGTAACTGGTATAATATTATTTATCAGCATAATATACTATTTGTCAACTTTTATTTGGAATATAGAAATAAGTTCGGATAAATATTTATCTCCTTATGAAATAAGACAGCAGCTAAATTCCTATGGAATAAAACCTGGAATTAGTAAGAAAAACATAAATGTCTATGATATTGAAGAAAAACTTATAAAAAATAATGATAGTATAATGTGGGTTAAAGCTAGAATAGAAGGAGCTAATTTAAAGATTTCTGCTGCAGAAAGACAATCACCTCCTAGCATTGTTTCAGAGGATAGTCCATGTAATTTAGTTGCTAGACGTGACGGAGAAGTTGTAAGGGTATATACGACCGCTGGGACATCTGTGGTGAAAAAGGGAGATGTGATTAGAAAAGGACAGGTCCTTGTTAAGGGTGAGCAAGGAAAGGAAGGCGCTACATATGCTGTTCATGCTGTTGGAGATGTTATATGTAGGACTTTTTATGAAGAAGTTAAAGAAGTAAAGGTTAATGAGGTGAAAAAAGAAAGAACAGGAAATAAAGTAAGTAATATATATATAGAAATAGGTGAAAAAAAGCTCTACCTAAAAAAATCTACAAATAAATTTGCCAAATATGATAAAATAGAGGAAGGTAAGTTTTGTACAAGAATAGAAACTTATTATGAAGTTAAAGAAACTACGATTCATAATGATCCTAAGAAGGTAGTGGATGATACAGCAGGTCAACTTTATTTAAAAATATGTTCAAACTTAGATAAGTCTGTTAAAATTATAGATAAAATAGTAAGTTATGAAGCTGGAGATATGTATAAAGTAAGAGTATTAGTAGTAGCAGAGGAAAATGTGGCATTAAAGGAATCAATTCCTGAACAACCAAAAGACCAACAAGAGAAAAAGCCACAGTAGGATAAAACATATAAGGATAAACAAAAGGTGGTTTATTTATGAAAAGAATATCACTAAAGAAACTATTTGTAGGAGAAAAGATTAATAGAGTAATAGTATTTACTTTAACGTTTATGTTTATATATTCGGTACTTGCAACTTCATTAGTAACGAAAAAATACAGCTTAAAAGAAGGCGATATTGCCAGGGCTGATATAAAGGCACCAAGAGAAGTTAAGGATGAATTGTCTACAGAGGCTAGAATTCAGCAAGGTATTGATTCAGTGCCTATTAAGTATAATAAAAAAACAGAGATAAAAACAGAAACAATTGATAAACTAAATTCTTTTTTTTCAAGATTATTACAAACAAAGGATTCAGCCCTTGAGGATAAAGAGAAAATTCAGAAACTAAAAACTAGTGCGGAGATTAGCTTATCAGATGAAGATTATTTAACTCTTATAAAAATTAGTAAAGATGAATTAAAGGTATTACAGGATTTTTTAGTTAGGACTATGTCGGATATTTATGATAATAATAATATAAGTGATAATAGCCAAAAGGATAACCAAGAAGATATAAAAAAAGCACAGGAAAGTATATTGCTTAAAGTTAATAGTTCAAAGCTTCCTAAGTCTTTAAGGGAAATATCCGCTACATTAGGATACTCCTTAATTGCTCCTAATTTCTTTTATGATAAAGAAAAGACTGAAGAACTTAAAAAGGATGCTATGAGAAAAGTTGCCCCTGTTATGATTAAAAAAGACCAAACAATTATAAAAGAGGGTGAACCTGTTACTAAATATCAAATAGAGATACTTAAGAATTTAGGATTACTAAATGATAGTTCTCGTTTTCAATGGTATATATACATTTGCTTAAGTATATTAATACTTTTAGTTATGTTTCTTCAATGGTTTTATCTTTTTAAATATCATAGTGATATATATTATGATACAAAAAAACTTATAATGATAAATATGCTAAATTGTATAGCTATACTTTTAGCTAGATCACTTTCAGTTATATCTCCATTTTTAATACCCCTTGCTTGTATACCGATGATTTTTACACTTTTAGTAGATTATAGAGTTTCTCTAATTATAAGTGTATTAAATTGTATACTTATAAGTGGGGCAGTAGAGTTTAGCATAGAAATAACTATATTAGCTATAGTAAATGCTGTTTTTGGTGCAATAATTTTAAAAAAAATGCAGCAGAGGAATGATATTTTATACTCATCATTATATATAGTTGCTATTAATATTATATTGACTTCTTCATTAGGATTTTTACTAAGTAATAATGGGGTAGATGTAGCTAATAAGACTTTGTTTACGGGAATTGCTAGTGTGGTATCAGGTGTACTTACTATAGGTTTCTTACCATTTTTTGAAAGTACCTTTGATATTGTAACTACTATAAAGCTTTTAGAACTATCTAATCCTAATAACCCATTGCTAAAGAGATTACTTATTGAAGCACCTGGAAGTTATCATCATAGTATTTTAGTGGGTAATCTAGCTGAGGTAGCGGCAGAAGTAGTTGGAGGAAATCCAGTACTTGCAAGAGTTTCAGCTTATTATCATGATGTAGGGAAGATAAAGAGACCCTATTTTTTCAAGGAAAACCAATTGGGAAAAGATAATCCTCATAATAAAATAAGTCCTAATTTGAGTACACTTATAATAACCTCTCATGTAAAAGATGGTGTGGAATTGGCCAAGGAATATAAAATTCCTAAGGCTATTATAGATATAATAGAACAACACCATGGTACATCACTTGTAAAATACTTTTATATAACTATGAAAAATTCCAGTGAAAGACCTGAAGATATAAAGGAAGAAGATTTTAAATATCCTGGGCCTGTACCAGATACAAAAGAGTCAGCAATAATAATGCTTGCAGATAGTGTTGAAGCAGCTGTAAGATCCATAAATGAGCCTACTAAAGGTAAAATAGAAGAGATGGTAAATAATATTATAAAAGACAGATTAAATGAAGGACAGCTTGATAATTGCGATCTTACCTTAAAGGACTTAAATAAGATAAGAGAAGCCTTTTTAAAAGTTTTGACTGGTATATATCATCAGAGAATAGAATACCCAGAAGATAAGTGGGCAAATAAATCAAGTTAGGCATCTGAAAAGAAATAACAAGTCAAAGATGCCCTAAGGTTAGTCGGAGGATAAATAAATGATTTTTATAGACAATAGACAAAATAAAATAGAAGTAACAAAAGAACTTGAAAATACAATAGAGAGCGTTATAGAATATGCATTAAAAGAGGAAAAGGTAGAGGTTCCTTGTGAAATAAGTATAATATTTATTGATAATGAAGAGATTAGAGATATTAACAGAGAAAATAGAAATATTGATAGCGTTACAGATGTTCTTTCTTTCCCAATGCTCAATTATCCAGAAGGAAAAGTATTTAAGGAAGTTTATTTTAATTATGAGTTTGAACCAAGTGATTTGGATGATGGAAATTTAGTGCTAGGAGATATAGCACTTTCCATTGAAAAGGCAAAGGAACAAAGCACAGAATTTGGTCATTCCTTTTTAAGAGAATCAGCTTACCTTACGGTACATTCAGTTCTTCATCTCTTGGGATATGATCATATGGAGGAAGAAGAGAAGGAGATTATGAGAAAAAGAGAAGAAGAGATATTAAATAAGTTTGCATTAACAAGGTAAATATATCTAGATAAAATGAGGAATTCAGAATGAAGGTTAAAAAATTATTAGATAGTTTTAATTATGCAATCGAAGGAATTATATATGCAGTTAGGACTCAGAGAAATATGAGAATACATATGATTTCAGCTCTGCTTGTTTTAACTGCTTGCTTCTTTTATGATTTAAGTAAAATGGAAATTTTGGCAATAAGCATAACCGTAAGTATGGTTATTATGGCTGAACTTATAAATACAGCAATAGAGTTTGCTGTAGATGCAACTACAAATTATTACCACCCTCTGGTAAAGCTTGCTAAGAATGTAGCTGCGGGAGGGGTCTTAGTAACTGCTGTAAATGCTGTTTTGGTAGGATATATAATATTTTGGGATAAACTTAAATATATAAATTTTATAGTGATGAGAAAAGTAAAAACTACAAATCCCTATACTATATTTATAATATTGGCAATTGTAATCATAGCAACTATAGTAGTAAAAGCTATTTTTGGTGAAGGAACACCGCTTAAAGGTGGAATGCCCAGTGGTCATAGTGCAATAGCTTTCTCAATAGCAACTACTATAGCACTTATAACGGGGCAACTTACAGTAGTTATTTTAAGCTATGTATTAGCCTTTATAGTAGCTCAAAGTAGAGTCGATTCAGAGGTTCATTCCATAATTGAAGTTATTGCTGGTGGTTTATTTGGAACTTTAATTACGGTACTTCTTTTCAGAATATTTGGGTGAAGTGAAACTTGAATCAGATGGAATCTCAATCTCATCTGATTCTTAGTCATCGGGAAAATAAAAATATTGAAATGGATGTAAATAATGCTATAATTTATTTACAGACTCAAGGATATAATTATTTTACAACAGGTAAAAATATGTATGGAGGAATGAACATGGACTATAAGTTTTTAGTATCTAAGGCTCTTGAAGGAAGAAATAATGCATATGTGCCTTATTCCAATTTTAAAGTTGGAGCAGCTATACTTATGGAGGATGACAGTATATATACTGGATGTAATATAGAAAATGCATCGTATGGAGCCACAAACTGTGCAGAAAGAACAGCTATATTCAAAGCAGTATCAGAAGGCCATAAAGAAATAAAGGCTATTGCTATAGTTGGTTTAGAAAATGATTATACCTATCCTTGTGGAATTTGCAGGCAGGTAATAGCAGAATTTGCATCAGAAGATATAAAGATAATAGTTGCTAAAAATAAAAATGAATATGTAGTAAAAACTTTAGAAGAAATTTTACCAGGAGCTTTTACTAAAAGAGATTTACAAAAGTAAAAAATAAGGAGAGAATATATGTTTAAATCAGGATTTGTGACAATTATAGGAAGACCTAATGTAGGTAAATCAACACTAATGAATGGAATAATGGGAGAAAAGTTATCTATTGTATCTTGTAAACCTCAAACTACAAGAAATAATATACAAACTATACTAACAGAGGATGACTTTCAGCTTGTCTTTGTAGATACACCAGGAATTCACAAACCAAAACATAAGCTTGGAGAATACATGGTTAAGATTGCTGAAGATTCAATCAAGGAAGTAGATTTAGTATTATTTTTAACCACACCAGAAATTGAAGTGGGAAGAGGAGATATGCATATACTGGAACAGTTAAAAGAATGTGGTGTACCAGTATTTTTAGTTTTAAATAAAATTGATGAAAATACAGCCGATAAAGTAGCTGAAACATTAAAAAATTATTCTGCAGTATTTGATTTTACTGAAATTATACCTATATCTGCATTGAGAGGAAAAAATGTAGATGAACTTAAAAAACTTATGGTAAACTATATGCCAGAAGGACCTAAATATTATCCGGAAGATATGGTAACAGATCAGCAAGAAAGATTTATCGTAGCAGAAACAATAAGAGAAAAAGCCTTAAGGCTTCTTTCACAGGAAGTACCTCACGGTACAGCGGTAGAAATCATTACAATGAAAAAAAATGAAAAAGGAACTTATCATATTGATGCAAATCTTTTATGCGAGAAGGATTCCCATAAAGGAATTATAATAGGTAAAAATGGATCAATGTTAAAAAAGATTTCTACCTATGCTAGACAAGATATTGAAAACTTTCTAGGAACTAAAGTTCATCTACAGCTTTGGGTTAAGGTTAAGAAAGAATGGAGAGATAGTAACAGTCTTCTGAAAGAACTTGGGTATAAAAAATAATATAAAAAACTTATTTAAAAAGATAAAAACTTGTAGAAATATATTTTATAATTGGGCATAATACAGTTGGAGGTGGTTTTCTGTCTATATTCAAAACTAGAGCTGTAGTAATTAAAACCCAAGATATAAAAGAATCAGATAAACTTGTGTGGCTTTTTAGTGAAAAATTAGGGAAAATATCTAGTATTGCTAAAGGTGCTAAAAAAAACAGGAGTAATCTTTTTTCCACTACACTGCAGTTTTGCTACGGAGATTATGTAGTTTATAGAGGAAAAAGCCTATATATAATAAATGAAAGTATAGTAATAGATTCATTTCAAGATTTAATGGGTAATCTTGATACCCTAACCTACTCCGCCTACTTATGCGAACTCATAGATATATCTATGCAGGATGAGGAAAGTAATAGAGAACTCTTTAAACATCTTGTTACAGCTTTTTATCTTATGAAAAATAATGCGGTAGATACAGAAACATTAGTTAGAGCTTTTGAAATAAAGATTTTACAGTCTACAGGATATGCTTTCAATTTGGATTATTGCTGTATGTGTAGAAAAAAAGTAACTTCCTCTAATTATATAAATTTACAGTATTCTGGCGGGGTTTGTAATGACTGTCAGAAAGTTAATGGTACATACATAAGCTATGCAACATATAATGCACTTAAATATTTGTCTAAGGTTCCTTTGGAAAATGTACATAAGGTTACGTTATCGAAAGAGGTAAAAGCGGAACTTTATAAGCTCCTATCTATGCTTATAGAACAAAATTATTTTAGAAAACCTAAGAGCCTGGAAATATTTAATTATTTAACAGAATTTCATGAAGATAAGGTTTGATATGAATTAAAATAATTTTTATTAAAATAAATAAAAGGAGTGAAAGAAATGAGTGATATTACACTAGAAAAAATTGATATTATAAGAGAAAGAACCGGTGTTAGCTATACTGATGCAAAAGAAGCATTGGAAGCTTGTAGTGGAAATGTAGTAGATGCATTAATATATATTGAACAGAATAAAAAAACAACCATGAACAATATATATACTACAAAGGATGAATTTTTAGACTGGTTAAAAGATTTAGTTAAAAAAGGTAATATAAATAGGGTAAGAATAAAAAAAGATGAAAAGGTTATAGTTGATATCCCTGTAAATGCAGGTATTGCAGCAACTTTAACAGTGTTAATATGGCCACCACTAATTGCTATAGGAATTTTAACAGCGGTTGTAACTAAGGTTACAATAGAAATCACTAAAGATGATGGAACAGTAGAAGTTGTAAACAAAATTATTAAAACTGGCGTAAAAGATACTGTGCAGGATATGAAGGAAACTGTAAAAGATGTGAAGGATAAGGTGTTTGATGCTGCATCCTCAGTAAAAGACAAATTTACTAACAAAGAGGAAAAGAATGAAGAACAAAACACATATCAATATACTGTAAAATTTGAGGATATAGATAACCAAAATAAAGATGATGAAAATAAATAATATTAAAGTTTGAATAATATATAAAAGTCAGCATATATAATTAACTGCTGACTTTTTGTCCTTCATGTAATAATAACTCAATATTAGACATAACTTACATATAGGTAAAAATATTTGATTAAGTTCAGATAATTAGCATAAATATTAATATTTTAAATAAAATACAAAGAATATGTTGAAAATTTCCTCGATTTAGGTAGAAATTAATCATAAAGTCAAATATAAACTTAAAAGTAAGGATATAAAAATGCTATACTATTAATAGTATGTAGTGTTATAATAACCATAAGCAAATATAACAAAATAGAAAAAGTGTTATACTGATTATTAAATAAAGTTTTTGACAAATATTGTTAAATATGTTATAAAAAGGGAGGGTGAGCGCCATTAAATTATCACCGAGACAAGAAGAAATAATAAGATTAGTAAAAGAACTTGAGCCAATAACAAGTGAACAACTAGCAGCAAAAGTAAGTGTTACAAGAGCAGCATTAAGACCAGATTTAGCGATACTTACTATGACTGGAATTTTAGAAGCAAAACCTAAGGTAGGGTATATATATTCACAAAAACCCTCTTACAGTTTGATATATGATTATATAAGAAATATTAAGGTAAAAGATATAATGTCTAAACCAGTAATGGTTGATGAAAATAAAACTGTATATGATGCTATAGTCCACTTATTTTTGAATGATGTAGGTACCCTATTTATAGAAAATGGAGGAATACTTACTGGGGCTGTATCTAGGAAAGACTTCCTTAAGATGGCTATGGGGGGGACTGATATGCATAAGGTTCCTGTAGGTATAATAATGACAAGAATGCCAAATATAGTATTTGTGGAAAAAGAAGATGCTGCATATTTAGCAGCACAAAAAATTATGGAACATGAAGTAGATAGTCTTCCAGTAATAGAAAGAACATTCAATGGGTCAAAAGAAGTATTAAAAATTGTAGGAAAGGTTTCAAAAACAAATATCACAAGGCTATTTGTAAAAATGGGGGAAAACAACCAGGTTAGGTAAACGGATAAATATATCCGTTAACATATATAAAATATAGCAAATAGAAGGGGATGTGACTTTATGGAAAGTAAAAAATACGTATACCTATTCAGTGAAGGAAATGCTAGCATGAAAAATTTACTTGGGGGAAAAGGCGCCAACCTTGCAGAAATGACTAATTTAGGTATACCTGTTCCACAAGGATTTACAGTTTCAACAGAAGCTTGTACTAAATATCATGATGATGGCAAAAAAATGGTAGATGACGTAGTAAAGCAGATTTACACAGCTCTAGGTAAAATTGAAGAAATAACCTGTAAAAAATTCGGCAGTACAGATGATCCTTTGCTAGTTTCAGTAAGATCTGGGGCAAGAGTTTCAATGCCTGGAATGATGGATACTATATTAAACTTAGGATTAAATGATGAAACTGTAGAGGCTTTAAAGAAGCTAACTAATAACGAAAGATTTGCCTATGACTCATATAGAAGATTTATTCAAATGTTCTCAGATGTTGTTATGGGAATTGAAAAAAGAAAATTTGAAGATGTGCTTGATGAAGCTAAAGAAATTAAAGGTGTTAAATTTGATACTGATTTAACAGCTTCGGATTTAAAGGATATTGTTAAAAAATATAAGGATATATACATGAAAGAAATGGGGAAATCCTTCCCACAAGATCCGAAGGAGCAATTACTTGAAGCAATAACAGCTGTATTTAGCTCTTGGGATAATCCAAGAGCTATAGTTTACAGAAGATTAAATGATATACCGGGAGATTGGGGAACAGCAGTAAATGTTCAATCAATGGTATTTGGAAATATGGGAGAAACATCAGGAACTGGAGTAGCATTTACAAGAAACCCTGCCACTGGTGAAAAACTTATATTTGGAGAATATTTAATAAATGCACAGGGAGAAGACGTTGTTGCTGGTATAAGAACTCCTCAAACTATATCAAGACTTCATGAAGATTTACCAGATTGCTATGATCAATTTATGAAAATAGCACAAGACCTTGAAAAACACTATAGGGATATGCAGGATATGGAGTTTACAATTGAACAAGGTAAACTCTATTTCTTACAGACAAGAAATGGTAAAAGAACAGCTCAGGCAGCTTTAAAGATAGCTGTTGATATGGTTAATGAAGGCCTTATCACAAGTAGGGAGGCTGTTTTAAAAGTAGACCCAAAACAGTTAGATGCTCTTTTGCACCCAAACTTTGATGAGAAAGAACTGAAAAGCTCTCAAGTTATAGCTAAAGGACTTCCAGCATCACCAGGGGCGGCTTGTGGTAAAATATATTTTACAGCAGAAGATGCAAAAGAACATCATGAACAAGGAGAGAAAGTAATACTAGTAAGACTTGAAACCTCACCGGAGGATATAGAAGGTATGGTAGCTTCAGAGGGTATACTTACGGTTAGAGGGGGAATGACCTCGCATGCAGCTGTTGTTGCCAGAGGTATGGGAACTTGCTGCGTAGCTGGATGCGGTGATATAAAAGTAAATGAAAAAGCCAAGACATTTGAGGCTGCTGGAGATGTATACCATGAAGGGGATTATATATCACTTGACGGTAGTACGGGAAATGTTTATGGTAAGGCAATTAAGACTGTTGATCCAGAAATAAGCGGGTATTTTGGAACATTTATGGCATGGGCTGATGAAATAAGAACATTAAAAGTAAGGACTAATGCTGATACACCAAGAGATGCTAGGAAGGCTATTAAATTTGGAGCAGAGGGTATTGGGCTTTGTAGAACTGAACATATGTTTTTTGATGAAGATAGAATACCGGCAGTTAGAGAAATGATAATCTCAAAGACTGAAGGACAGAGAAGAAGAGCCTTAGAAAAACTGTTGCCAATGCAGAGAGAAGACTTTATAGGCATTTATGAAGCTATGGAAGATAGACCAGTAACTATTAGGTTTCTAGACCCACCATTACATGAATTCTTGCCAACAGAAGATGAGGATATAAAGGATTTGGCAAAAGAAATGGATTTAACTCCTGAAGAGTTAAAATCAACTATAGAGTCATTACATGAATTTAATCCGATGATGGGGCATAGAGGTTGCCGTTTAACTGTATCCTATCCAGAAATAGCAGAAATGCAAACTAGAGCTATAATCGAAGCAGCTATAGACGTTAAGAGAAGAAAAGGGTATGATGTTGTTCCTGAAATAATGATACCACTTGTTGGCGAATTAAAAGAATTGAAGTTTGTTAAAGACATCGTTGTGAGAGTCGCTGACGAAATAATAGCTGCTGAGAATATAGAACTTAAATATTTAGTTGGTACCATGATAGAAATTCCAAGAGCTGCTATTACTGCAGATGAAATAGCTAAAGAAGCGGAATTTTTCTCCTTTGGAACAAACGATTTAACACAAATGACTTTTGGGTTCTCAAGAGATGATGCAGGAAAATTCTTGAGAGATTATTATGATAAAAAAGTATATGAGTTTGATCCATTCCAAAAACTAGACCAAGTTGGAGTAGGTAAACTTGTTAAGATGGCTGTAGAACTTGGAAAGAGCACAAGACCTGATATTCATCTTGGAATTTGTGGTGAGCATGGAGGAGATCCTTCTTCCGTTGAATTCTGCCATAATGTTGGGCTAGATTATGTATCATGTTCACCATTTAGAGTACCAGTTGCAAGACTTGCTGCGGCTCAGGCTCAAGCAAAAAATCCAAGAAAGTAATATTTAGTCATTGGATAAAGCAAAACTGCTGGCATAAAGCCAGCAGTTTTATGTTATTTTAGTGTCAAATTTTTCTTCAATGTACTTTCCAAAATGTATTATAAAGTTTAAATGCCGCAGATCTTTTTCTGTAGCTTTTTTTAGTAGGTATAGAAATGAGTTATGATTACACCTTTTAATATTATTATAGTAGTCCTTTGATATTTTCCAAAATTTTTGAGGAAAACATATATATGAGAGAATATATTTATATTCATCTAAATTTAAAGGATGGATTCTCTCATATAATTCAAGACAATCTGTGGTAAGTTTTAAGTCCCAGTTTGTATTGTCTCTTTTTAAAAGTCTTCTTAAAAAATAGGATATATCATGAGTGGAATAATCCATACAGCATTTATCAAAATCTATAACCCATAGTTTATTATTTTCATCAAAGATTATGTTTTTATTAACATAATCTAAATGACATAGAGATGAACTCAAATTTTTATAGTTTATAGAGCATGATACTTGTACAGAAATTTGGGCTAATAATGAGTTTGTATCAAAAGTCTTTAAAAATTCTTCTGAAAATTTGTCGTTGTATTTAAAAGCTAAATTAGAGCAGGAAAGAAGCTGTTCAAAATGTTTATTTATAGATTCAGAAAGATTTAAGAAGTCCTTTCGTATAATGCTTCCTTCTATTGGAATAAATTTTTTCCCTACAGTATGCATATGAGCTAAATTAATCATAGAGGAAAGTATATGTTCCTTAGTGTCGTAATTACATTTTATCCCCTCTATCCAAGGAGTCAATATGAATAACATATTATTATATTCTACAAATCTACTTCTATCATTTGTAGAAAGTACTCTTGGAACATTTATGCCATGTCTATACAACCATTCCACTGAAGAATAAACAAAAAGTAATTCTTGTGTTGAAAAATATACTTTCTTTAAACAATAATTTTTTCCTAAGTATTCTACCTTATAAACTGCTCTCTGTTTATCGGTATCTTTAAATTTAACTCTAGTAACTTGTGCTTGTTCTAGATTATAATTAGGAAGCACGTATTTTTTTACATTTTCTTCAGATAATAAATCTAAGTTATATTGCTTAGCAGGATAAGGCACTGCAAACACTCCTTAAAAAGCTATTTCAATATAATAATATTAAATATTCTTTTAT
>Ga0183101_1000122_pt4 | contig 67327 bp, 55 predicted proteins | sample Biomet3_FD_127790 | JGI IMG/M metagenome (GOLD analysis project Ga0183101, IMG submission 127790) | Microbial communities from bioreactor (seeded with sewage sludge) at LBNL, California, USA - Biofuel metagenome 3 | ecosystem: Engineered > Bioreactor > Anaerobic > Unclassified ... | reverse complement strand
CACTAGTGTCCCATTAAAATTGGGACGTTATTAAAATTAAAATAAACTTGGCTCATTAGAGTCGTCTCGTTCTTTGTCGTATTGAAAATTAGTTTTGTTAAAGAGGTCTTTTAAGTGAGTTTTATCCGTTAGAGATATGCTTAGGATTTGGAGAACTTCGTATGTGCTTCTATCAAGTTTCATCTCATGTTGAATGATTGCAACCAAACAGTAAGTGCATATAGCAGTGTAGATTTGTATTCTTACAGCATTTTGTGTGGTACCCCAGAACTTCTTGATTTTGAGATGCTGCTTAAGCCATTTAAAGAACAACTCCACCTGCCATCGGTTTTTATACAACTCCGCTACTTGAAGAGCTGAGATATCCATGGCATTGGTTAAGAATACAAATTCTCGTTTTTGTTCTTCATCCCAATAGCGGACAAATCGAAGTCTATCAGGATAATATTGCTTTGGATAAAATCCAGTCAATTCGATCATCATGTCTGAAAGCACATTCTTCGGCATTCTCCGTTTCCATTTGATGGCTTTATATTGAAGATTCTTTTTGGCTCTGACAACGAAGCAGGCTTCTATTTGATGAATGCGATACAACATTTTGAAGTTGTTGTAACCTCGGTCAAAGATATAATAGGAACCTGATTCGCAGGGGATTTTATCCATCGCTTTTGAATCATGAACTGAGGCTGGTGTAATATGAAAGAATGTCGGAATTTGAGTCTCTACATCATACAAGGTGTGAACCTTAATTCCTCCTTTCTTTTTTCGGAACTTCGCCCACCAGAATACAGCAAGACATAAGTCGATTGTTGTGGAATCAAAAGCATATACGTTTCCTCCCAACTTGAAGATATCTGTCTTACGTTTCTTCTGCGCTTCATTTACCAAGGAGTAAGCGAACTCTTCAAAGATTCGATAGTCTCTATCCTGATTCGTCCGAGCCAAAGATGATTTTGACACGTTCTTACCCATTCCTAAGTGATAACACTTAGAGCGATGAGCCCCCAGAGCAATAATCAAATCACGCAAACTTTCCCTATTGGATAGTTGACCGAACATGAGTGCAAGCAATTGATTCCAGCAAGTGAAGTGCTTCACATACTTGTCACCGTTATACTTGGCTACGATTCGATTGAACCTGTTTCTATCAAGAAAGGCTGTTAGCTGAGCGAAAACGAATTTATTCTTATGCATTGCAAATTGATTAGAATTTGCAAAGGTCAGAATTGAAATCCGTTTTTTTGAAAAAACTCTGTAACTAACTAAATTTCAAATATTTCAAAGAGCGTTTTGCGATTTTAATGGGACAGCAATGATCCTGTTCATTAAATCAATAATAATAAGAACTTAGAGGCTCTTTAAATTTTGTGCATTGAAATAAAAGGGTGTTTCCTCTTCTCTTAATATATCGTGCTTTTATTTTAATTGGATATTTCTTCCTTTCAATCTAAATCAGGAAGCTACATGTACCTGCAATAACACTCCTTATTTACAGCTATGCCAAGCGCTTGGCACAACCGTGCCTTCATATTGGCAATCTTGTGCCACTATACAGGCATTGTTTTGCCAGCCTAGTGGCACGAATAATTGTCTTTCTTCTCTTCCAACTGATTGTCTGTTGACCTCCAACAGACCGTATGTTTGAATCAAACGGACCATGTGTCTGACATAAAGTGATGGTCATTTATTGGTAATAAGCACACTATTGGCAAAAATCACGGCAATATGACTGATACATATAGAATGAGAAAATATGCTTAATTGTTTTATTATTAAATAATTACGAGTATACTACCTAAACGGAGTATGAGAGTATAAGGCTTACCCTCATACTCCTCCCACTGTTACAATCATGTCTATATCTCCTATGAATAAAGGGATACAGAGATTTATTAGAGCATGATGGTAAATATGATAGAAAACTATATTTAGTATTGCTTGAGTTCAAGTTATAAAAGTGGCGGTTGCTAGATGATGTGTTGTGATCAGGAATGAAAGGGAGAATAAAATTAAAGCGCACGTGAATAAAAAGTTTTGTATATATTTGTACTACTATAATTACACGATAAGCATGAAATACGTTGAAAGATATACTATTATACTGTTCCTGATGATAATTCCCTTATTTATTTCTTGCGACAATCAGGGAAGAATGGCTGATAAGATTATGTTCAATGCTGAAAAGATAGTGGAAACTTACCCCGATAGTGTGCTAACCTTATTGGACTCTATTGCAAAACCTTTAGCCCTCAACGACGTGCGATATCATCGCTATATATTGCTTATGCTACAAGCTAAAGATAAGAGTTATCGGGATATTACCGGTGATACTGCAATTTTCGCTACCAAGCACTATTATACCGAAAAAAATGATCTGCCCCATGCTGCTATGGCAGCCTATTATTGCGGACGTGTCAGGTTTGAGCAAAAAGACGATAAAGGTGCTATGACTCAATATGTGGAAGCGGAAAAATATGCAACTGATATTTCTAATATAAATTTGAAAGGTCTAATCCAGAGTGCCATGGGGGCTGCTTTATCAAGACAAATGCTCACTAATGAAGCCTTACTTCGATTTCAACAGGCTGCTAAATATTTTCAGCAAGTGGATAACCGGAAAAATGAAATTATTTCATATCAACTTATTGGTAATAGCTATCTTGCTAAATTACGGACAGACAGTGCTTTGCATTACTATAATAAATCACTGCAAATAGCAAGTGTGCTGAAAGATTCTGTCAATATACTAGCAATAAAGCAGAATATAGGTATACTTTATAAAGAAGTGGAGGGAGATTTTGCTTCAGCTAAAAAATATTTCTTAGAAGCCGTACATGATTGTGCAGGAAATGATTATTCTAGATTATGCCTTAAGTTAGCCGATATATATAGTGCTGAAAAGAATAGAGACTCTACAAAATGGTATATAAGCCAATCATTGTCACACTTGCAGGATAATAAAAAAGATGTTTATTTAGTTGCCGACGTTTATAATACCTTAGCTACTATCAAAGAAAGAGAGGGGAGCTATGCGGAATCGTCAAAATATTATAAAAAGTATGCCGATTGTCAGGATTCGATTTTCAGAGAAACGAGAGATGCCACACTGCTGGATATAGCAAAGAAATATAAATTAGAACAGCTAAAAAGTGATAACATTGCGTTGGCTTTGGAGAAACAGAAGCTTTTATTTTATTCCGCCATTGGTGCTTTCTTTTCCTTGTTTGTGATTCTGTTATTTTATCGGAGAAATTCATTAATAAAAAAGCGTGAGCTGGAAGCTGAACAAAAAATATTTCATTTAATGAATATGGCGAAAAATTATGATGAGAAGGAAGCTACGGTGCGTAACATTTTACTTCGCCAGTTTGATATTGTGAGAAAAACTGCAACGCTGAAAAATTATATTCACAAAGGAGATGAGAATTCCAATAAGTTATTGAAGAAATTTAATGAAATAGTATACGGAAAGGAAGGATTAAATTGGGTCATTCTTTACGACGCAATGAATGAACTATACAATGGTCTATTCGATAATCTTCGTAATGAATATCCAAATTTGGGTGAGGATGAATTTCGTATTTGTTGTCTAACTTATGCTGATTTTACTCGCGAAGAGATTAGTATCATTATGGAGTTAAGTATTAGTACTGTCCAGTCTAAACGAAACTTTATTCGTAAAAAATTAGGTATCCCCTCAACTGGAGATATTAAGAGCTTCTTAGATCAAAAAAAGTCTTTTTGATGGGACTGTATCTAACATAAAGCAATATCATACCGACATTAACAATTGACTAATATCCTTGTTGATAAATGTTTATGATTTTTGGAGAAAGAAAAAAGCGACATATCTCTAATAGCCTATTGATAGCTCTATAAATAGTGAATAGCTTTACCGTAAAAATAAATAATATTTATGGTAAAACTATTTTCAGTTATAATCTTATCACTTTCTCTATGTTCGATATCAACTGGAGATTGGAGCACTTTTATAAATAACAGTAAGAAAGAAGTTATTATGCAAAGTGTAAAAAAGCCATCGACACGTTCCGGTGATTTAATTCGTCTATTTCAAGATGGTACTAATTTAAAGGCATTCTTTTATGATGCCTTAGGACTAATGCATATTGCGGTTTACAACACGTCCAATGTATGCGTATATCAAACTGCAGTTGATACTAACATGGAAAACCACTCTGTTCTTGATTTGTCATTTTGCAGTAAAGGGAATTACACAATCACCTTTACTACCGACAAGGATTCCTTTGTCGGAGAATTCGAAATATAGCCCATAAACAAAATATAAAATAATCCGACATGAATAATTTCATCCTAAGGTATACATTAGAGTGGGCTATTCTGCTATCAACTTTGTTATCATTCTCATCATGCAATAATAACGAGAAAAGATCGTATCTTGAGTTAAGCGAATCAGTCTTATTAGCAGAATCAGTTGGAATAGAAAGAGAATTTTCCATTTCATCTAATTGCGACTATACAATTTCCGATATACCAAGTTGGTGCGAAATTCAAAAAAGAAATAGTAATAAGGAATCTTCACTTCACATCAAAGTATTTCCTAACAATAAATATATTAAAAGGGAAGCTAAAATAAAAATTGAAAGCGATGAAAGTATTCAATATTTATCCATTACCCAAAAAGGTTTAAAAAGAGAGGATTCCTTATCTTGGCATTCTTTCTCACCAAATTCATTCATATCTATGACCTTTACAGAAAATAATAATGCAGAGAGGATTTATACATTAAGAGCTCAAACTTTCTTTATCAACCCATACATAAAAGACAAAGTTTTTTTAGGTAATATTATAAGTAGAGACCAAGAATTGACAAATAGTCTTATTGACTATGAAAATTATTCATATAATCCAGTTACAATAGGAGCACTCGTTAATGGTAAATCTTACGTCAAAACAATAAGTAAACCATCAAAAGAGGAAATGTATGCATTAACCGAAAGCATTATCAACGAATTGCCTATACAAAATTACAGTTTCAACTACGATAGTTCTCCTTTAATTTATCATTCTCATCGGCAGTTAAACTTGTTAGGGAGAGGGAACTTAGGATTAGAAATAGATAAGCTCATTACCGGGTACTCATATATGGATAAAGAGATGTCTAAAAGTATAGGATTGATATATTCTTATAATCAGATTCTTTTTAATGTAACAATGGATTATCCAAGAATACCTACAAAAGAAGAGATAAAAGACGATGTTGTCTATATTGATAACATAAACTATGGGAAGACAGCTTTCTTAATTATTGAAACTGATTATGATTATAATATTGCAAATAATGTTATAAAAAGAGTAATGAAAAAGCAAACTCTAAATATAGAAGAACAAGAAGTCTTGGCCGATATGAATGCTTTTTATTTATCTTTTTCCATAAATAATAGACCCAATATTGAGCAAGGAAAAGAAAATGTTATCAGAAGATATATTGATGCAATTACAACTAATCCTATTATTCCGATATCTTTCTCAATAAGTAATTATCCCAATATCTCAAAAGGAGATATAACTTATCAACTTATTTTACACTAATACATTAATTTTAAATTTATAATTAAATAAAAATATAATGAAGACACTATGTATTACACTAATTAGCATTACGTCAATGTTGATGTTAGGGATTCTGACATTCTCTTGTCAGAATGATGACACCATTAACAATCCTCAATCAATAAATCAGAAGCTTACACCATCCCCGATTGCGATACCTTCAAACTCTCTTGTATGGGATGAATCTTATCATCCAGATGAAATGAAAACAAAGGCCTCTAGTTCTATTAATCATAGCTCCGAAATGGCTGTTACAACGCCTAATATATATATTGGAGGTCTTTATACAGCAGCATCGATAGAGGACTTAACGTTTTCTTATATTCCGAACCCTATAAAATCTATTGACATAGCATACACATTTCCGAGATATTATTTTGATCACATAGAGCGACCAAGCGTAACAGCGATGTACAGATCTATAAATAAAGCTATTGAATCTCCGGCGTTTACTGGGAAACAATCTCTTTCTTTTGAGTACGATTTTAGGGAGTTTACATATTGGAAAGAGTTAAAACTCGCTTTTGGAGCAAATGTAAACATTGCCGGTATCTTTAAGCTTGATGCCTCCATAAATCAAGAAAAAATTAAGGGAAGTTCAGGTCTATTTGCAAGAATAGTGCAAAAGAATTATTCCTTAATAATGGACTATCCACAAAATGGCAATATTTTTCTAAATGAGACAGACTTAAACAGCACTGCGCCATCTTCACCACTATATATTAATTCAATCATATTTGGAAGAATAGGTATTATTGCCATTGAAAGTGATTACTCCTATAACGAACTTAAAACAGCATTTAAAGTAGCATTAACTGCTGGCAAAATTAATGGAGAATTAAACATAACTAGTGAGCAAAAAACCATCTTACAGAGTTCACAAATGAAGTTATTTGTATCAGGAGGTATTGGCCAAGATGTAGCTAAAATAGTAGAAGGATATGATAAATTTAAAGAATTTATTATTAATGGTGGAGAGTTCACCAAAGATGTTCCGGGAGTACCAATTTTCTTTACAGCAAATTATGCCGCTGATAATTCCGTTTTCAGCACAACATTTACAAGTAATTAAAGTTTTCCACCATGAAACAAATTATTTATATCCTAATTATGATAAGTATACTGGGATGTACATCAAAAGATATGGATATTCCATCTACTTCATATTCATTTAATAGTGATCCCATTATAGAAATTAACACTTCCAGAAATTTTGCGAATAGACTCAATTCAGAGGTACAAACAAGATCAAGTGACAATCCATTTATCGACACTAAAGAAGTGGAAAGCACAGAATCTGTTGTGATACCGGCATTAGAGCCACATATATGGATTGGAAATATTCTGATGAAAAGCTCAATTGCAAATTGTGATTATAAACCATTAGTTTATCCTCGATCACCAATTAACGTTACATTAACTCTGGTTGGAACCGAGTCTAAAACAATTACTAGCCCAACATTCAGTCAATATTTGTCTTTTATAAAGGAGCAAACAGAAAAGGGATCTTTTGCTCAAAACTCAGAATTTAATCTAACAATTGAGCAATTTACCTCGTACAATGAGCTTAAAGTAGCTTTTGGGAGTAATACAAACACAAATATGCTTTTTTGGGGGTCTAGTTCCAGCACCGAAATACAAGAAAATACAATAAGTAAAGCGACAGGATTATATGTTAAGTTTTATCAAACTAGTTTCAAGGCTATAATGGACTATCCCGCAAATAGTATTGCAGCACTACCATCTGCCTTGGTAGATTCTGCCGTCTATATAAACTCTGTAACATATGGTAGATTAGGAATAATGACATTAGAGACAAATTCTACAGCCGAATATTCTAAACAAGTCACCAATAAAGTCTTTAGTAAACTCTTTTCAAGTGGCTCCAGTACTTTAACGAATGAAGAGAAAGCATTCCTTGATGGATGCGACTATAAATTATATTTTATTGGTGGTAACGGGAAAACGTCAGTAGAATCATTTACAGGATTTGAAGCATTTGTTCAGCATATAAAATCCGGTACATTTAGTAAGAATGAACCGGGAGCGCCTCTATTCTGCACATTTAACCACGTAAAAGATAACTCACCTGTAAGCATTAGATTCAAATTTAATATAAAAAGAGAACCGCTCTATGTTGAACTCATTCTGAAAGAGATCCCTAAAGAAAATGGCACGAATAAAACTGGTTGTGGAGATCTTTATCTGTATTTTTATAAAAACAGATCTAAAATACCAACTATTGCTCCTGCCGAACTTGCATTTAAACTAAAAACAACGCATATAAGAGGAGGAAACAAAATTGATACTGACACAAGTGTCGTATCAACCATATACAAAAATGCGGGATATCAAACTTCCATTTTATTAAAATCAAATATATACACACATAATGCAGGACATCGTTGCAGTGGACCACCATGGGACAGAGAATGTGAATCCTTTTTTGAACGATATATATATACTATTGAAAATAATGAAAATTATGTAATTATGGGAGAAAATCCTATAGATTAAACAATCAATAGACACCAACATTGAATATAATTTTTATTTATCCAATGTAATATTTTGAATTTATATGTACTATCTTTATGATGTATAATCCTTTCAAACGATAAATATTTTAACAGCCTACTTAAATTGATCTTAAATATAAGGAAGTGTTAGTTATGGGTATATTAATACAGAAAGTTTATGAGAATTAGATTTTTAATACTGTTAGTCACTGTACTTATTCTAGTGAATTGTGATTCAAAAGAAGATGAGTCGGTAAATAATGATAAGATCGTGGAATTAGACTTAGTAAATAAAGAAGCTATCCGTCTTTGGTGTAGATCTACCTTTTCATTTGAGGCAAAGAAAAATGGGCAATATATTATTGAATCCCAAGATAATTCGATTGCAGAAGTTTCGGTAGAAGGTAAAAAGTTTACGATAAGAACTCGCAAACCGGGAACGACAGAAATAACGATTAAAAGCAAATCCGGTGAAAAGTCGGTTCTGAAATGCTATTCCCGTACTTTCGCTAACGTATGGGTGGAGACAGCTGAAGTTAATCGTATTTATACGAATTCAGCTATCGTTGCTGCCACGGATAAATCCGTCGCAGAACAACTGCGCACGGCACTGAAACCAATCTCACTAAACAGAGGCTATCAATATACCTTTGCTGAGGATACCAATGAACTTACTGTATGGACGGCTGAGGGTCCCGTTCAAGGTACTTATTTGTGGGAAGTCGAGACCCAAACGCTTACACTGAATTATAACGGTCGAACAGAAAGATATTTTTGCGATATACAGCCTGCATATCCGAATTTCTTCCAATACACGCCACGTTTTATTGTGGCTATCAAGCAAGACCTCACGGAAGAATATGCGTCTAAGTATCCTGAGGCTGGCATTACCGATGTATATATAATTCGGCATATTATGGCTCTAGGAGATTATTGGTTGATTACAAAAGAATCGGAATTATCGGGATACACCGAATAGTAATTTTGACTTTGAGTAGAGTCTACTGAATACTCTTAGTTCCAAATTAAAATTGATTACAATACTATATTAATAAGCATTCTTGTGAAAGTTGCAGAAGAATATGTTGTGATTAGGATACTCCATATAGTGGTATTGGGAAGGGTGCTTAGTCTCCATCAACGGGCATAATATCGCTATCATAAAGATATAACCTGCCTCTTATCCTGACTCTCGTAACAGGCTTCTATGACTTTGATAACATCCAAAACACCTTTGGCATCAGTCTTCAAGGGTTTGTTTAAGCGTAAGTGTTCGTAAATGTTCTCATAGAAACCGGCGTAATGACCCGGAATGCTTGGATATTTCTCACAAATTTCTTTTCCATCCAGTTCAGTATGTAGCAAGCCCCATTCTTCGGGACTCTCTTCTCCCCAATGAGGCTGATTGGGCATTTCGCCTGCCAATAGAGCGGCTTCTTGTTTATCTACTCCATACTTTATGTAAGATCCCAATGTGCCGTGCAGGATGAACCGCGGTTCCGCTTCACGCATTAGGTAACTGGCTTTTAATGTGACTTTCAGTTCGGGTGTGGATGCCGGTTCAATAAAATTAATCAGGAAGTAATCGTCTACCTTTCCATTGGTGCGTATAGTACCTATATTGGCATAGATGGCTTTGGGCATACCAAACAGTTGGATGGCCTGATCGATGAGATGTGAGCCTAAATTATAAGTAAGCCCTCCTCCGAACATGCCCGTCTCTTTCCAAGTGTCCGGCTTTATGAAGTTACGATAACGGGCAAAGGTTGATTCGAACTCGACTAAACGTCCCAGTAATTGTTGGTTTATGATGGATTGCACGGTCTGGAAGTCTGCATCCCACCGACGATTCTGATACACGCTCAACATCAATCCCTTCTTTTTGGCGAGAGCTATTAGTTCTTCACCTTGTGTTATGGTGGTGGTGAAAGGTTTCTCTACTATTACATTCTTGCCTGCTTCCAAAGCCATGCGGGTGTATTCGTAATGAGTACTGTCCGGAGTGTTGACAACAATTAATTCCAGATCCGTATCGTTCAGCATCTCTTCGTAGCTACGTACTATGGTGGCATCGGGGTAGTGGACTTTGGATAGTTCTTTGCTTCTTTCTACTATTTTAGATAGCTTGAAATGGGAGTCGGTACTGATAAAAGGCGCATGAAAGACTTGTCCTGACATACCGAAAGCTGCTATTCCCGTATTAATGATTTTCATATTTTTCATTTATTGAATATCGGATGCACAAATATAAAAATATATTTTCAACTGATATTGTTACTTTATATTATAGGGTATATTTTCTAAGAATTATCTTTGTGCTCTTGATTTCAATGAAAATGAATAAGTATTAAAATAGGATTGATTATGGCAGAAGATTTATACGTCAGTGATGGCAGCAAAGAAGAGAAGTATGAAATGTTGCTGAAACAAATAAAGGGTTTGATAGAGGGAGAGAGTAATTTAGTTGCCAATCTGGCTAATATGTCGGCGGCGCTGAAAGAAACTTTCAACTTCTTTTGGGTTGGTTTCTACCTGGTTGACAGTGAAGAGCTGGTGTTGGGGCCTTTTCAAGGACCTATAGCCTGTACGCGAATCAGAAAGGGTAAAGGAGTCTGTGGTACGGCGTGGAGCGAGGAACGGACAATTGTAGTGCCGGACGTAGATGCTTTTCCCGGTCATATTGCATGCAGCTCATTGTCCCGTTCGGAAATTGTAGTTCCGCTTATTGATCACGAAAACAAGGTGTGGGGCGTGCTTGATATAGATAGCGAACAATTGAATACCTTTGATGACACCGATGCTCGCTTTCTGGAAGAGCTGTGTCGGAACTTTTAATGCAAACGATTGTTTTTAAATATCTTATCAGATTTTTTTGTCTGAAGTTTATTTTTCAAAGAATAATGTTACTTTTGTAATTGGTATTAGATAGTTGTGACTGACAGAGTATGGCTAAACAAATGATAACTCCCGATTACATCTTCGAAGCAAGCTGGGAAGTATGTAATAAGGTAGGGGGAATATATACGGTGTTGTCTACGAGGGCGAACACTTTACAGGATAAATTTCGTGATAGATTGTTTTTTATAGGTCCCGATTTGTGGGATGGAAAAGATAACAACTTATTCATAGAGTCTGAAACTTTGTGTGCGGAATGGAGGCTGTATGCTGCAAAAGAAGATAAGCTGAAGATAAGGATAGGGCGGTGGAATATACCGGGTAATCCGATAGTCTTTTTGGTTGATTTTCAACCCTTCTTTGCAATGAAAGATGATATATATACTGAGATGTGGAATCGTTATCAAGTTGATTCATTGCACGCCTATGGCGATTATGATGAAGCTTCCATGTTTTCGTATGCAGCCGGTAAGGTGGTGGAAAGTTACTACCGCTATAATCTGACTGCTACGGATAAGGTGATTTATCAGGCGCACGAGTGGATGACAGGTATGGGAGCACTTTATGTGCAGAGTGCCGTCCCCGAAATCGCAACGATTTTCACTACACATGCCACTTCCATAGGGCGTTCCATAGCCGGAAACAATAAACCTCTTTACGATTATCTGTTTGCATACAACGGCGATCAGATGGCGGGAGAGTTGAATATGCAGTCCAAGCATTCTATTGAAAAGCAGACGGCGCATAATGTCGATTGTTTTACTACCGTAAGCGAAATTACCGATACCGAATGTAAGCAATTACTTGAAAAGCCGGCCGATGTGGTGTTGATGAACGGCTTTGAAGATGACTTTGTGCCCAAAGGTTCTACTTTTACCGGTAAACGTAAGCGTGCACGCGCTGCGATGCTGCGGGTTGCGAATAGTTTGTTGGGTACCGATTTGGATGACAGTACATTGATATTGGGAACCAGTGGACGGTATGAGTTTAAGAATAAAGGTATTGATGTCTTTATAGAATCTCTCCAGCAGTTGAATAATGACGAAACGCTGACACGGAATGTACTGGCCTTTATCAATGTTCCTGCATGGATGAAGGAACCCCGTAAAGATCTGCACGATCGGTTGAAGAGCCGTGAGCATTATGACACACCACTCGAAATGCCATACCTCACGCATTGGTTGAACGATGCAAATAACGATCGGGTTTTGAGATTGATCAATAACCTGGGTATTGCGAACAGCAAAGAGGATAAAGTAAAATTGATATTTGTTCCATGTTATCTTGACGGTAAAGATGGTATATTCGATAAACAATATTATGATCTTCTCTTAGGACAGGATATGAGTATTTATCCTTCTTATTACGAACCTTGGGGATACACTCCTCTGGAAAGTATTGCTTTTGCCGTTCCTACTGTCACTACCGATTTGGCGGGTTTTGGGCTTTGGGTCAACAGCCTTGGTAAATATCATGGCATTGAATATGGAGTAGAGGTGATTCATCGAACCGACACCAATTATTATAATGTGGTGGAAGAGATAAAAGAAGCTGTAGCCATCTTTTCGAATATGACCAAAGAGGAGGTGGGTAGTGCTTGTAAGAGTGCTGTCGAAATTGCGGAGAAAGCTCTTTGGAAGCATTTTATTTCTTATTATTATGAAGCTTATGATTTCGCACTACGTCGGGCTGAGGAGCGCCGGTAATGCGAACCTGAAATAAAGATTTTTTATTAATTAATTAATCATACAATGAAGATTAAAGTTAGTAATGTGAACGCTCCGAATTGGAGAGACGTGAATGTAACTTCTCAGATTCCCGCAGAGTTGGAGAATCTGTCGGAATTGGCGAAAAATATTTGGTGGTCGTGGAACTTTGAGGCCATCGAATTGTTCAAAAGCCTTGATCCGGCTCTCTGGAAGGAAGTAGGGCAAAATCCGGTGCTCTTATTGGAGCGGATGAGCTATGCAAAACTTGAAGCGCTTGCACAGGATAAGGTGATCTTGAAGCGAATGAATGATGTCTACTCCAAATTCCGATTGTATATGGATGTGGAGCCTGATAAAAATCGTCCTTCAGTGGCTTATTTCAGCATGGAGTATGGTCTGAACCAGATATTGAAAATCTATTCAGGTGGTTTGGGCGTTCTTGCCGGTGATTACCTGAAAGAAGCTTCTGATAGCAATGTGAATCTTTGTGCCGTTGGTTTCCTTTACAGATATGGCTATTTTACTCAAACATTGGCCATGGATGGTCAGCAAATAGCCAATTATGAAGCGCAAAATTTCGGTCAGTTGCCCATTGAACGTGTGTTCGATGAAAAAGGTAACCAATTGGTTATTGATGTGCCTTATATGGATTACTTTGTACACGCATATTTGTGGCGTGTTAATGTAGGGCGTATATCTTTATATTTACTTGATACGGACAATGATTTGAATAGCGAATTCGATCGTCCTATCACTCACCAACTTTATGGTGGAGATTGGGAAAACCGTTTGAAACAAGAGATATTATTGGGTATTGGTGGTATCCTGGCTCTTAAGAAACTTGGAATTAAGAAGGACGTTTATCATTGTAATGAAGGACATGCCGCCTTAATTAATGTGCAACGTCTTTGTGATTACGTAGCTGAAGGACTGACATTCGATCAGGCTATTGAGCTGGTACGTGCTTCTTCACTTTATACTGTTCATACTCCGGTTCCTGCCGGACATGACTATTTTGACGAAGGTCTGTTTGGAAAATATATGGGTGGATATCCAGGTAAAATGGGCATCACTTGGGATGATCTTATGGATATGGGACGTAATAATCCCGGAGATAAGGCGGAGCGTTTCTGTATGTCAGTGTTTGCTTGTAATACTTCACAGGAAGTGAACGGGGTAAGCTGGCTGCATGGAAAGGTTTCACAAGAGATGTTTTCGACTATTTGGAAAGGTTATTTTCCCGAAGAGCTGCATGTGGGTTATGTGACGAACGGTGTTCACTTCCCGACGTGGAGTGCTACGGAATGGAAGAACTTGTATGCCACTCACTTTGATGAGAACTTTGTTTATGATCAGTCGAATCCGAAGATATGGGAAGCTATTTACGATGTGCCCGATGAGGAAATCTGGAAGACCCGTATGGGATTGAAGAATAAGCTGGTCGACTATATCCGTAAGCAATTCCGCGAGACTTGGTTGAACAATCAAGGTGATCCTTCGCGCATTGTTTCGTTGATGGATAAAATTAATCCGAATGCTTTGCTTATAGGCTTTGGCCGTCGTTTCGCAACTTACAAGCGTGCCCACTTACTTTTCACTGATTTGGATCGTCTCGCTAAGATCGTGAATAACCCCGATTATCCGGTGCAATTCCTCTTCACAGGAAAAGCGCATCCACATGATGGAGCAGGACAGGGACTTATTAAACGGATTGTAGAAATTTCCCATCGTCCCGAGTTCCTTGGCAAGATTATCTTCCTGGAGAATTATGATATGCAATTGGCACGTCGTTTGGTGACTGGTGTGGATATCTGGTTAAATACTCCGACCCGACCACTTGAGGCTTCGGGAACATCCGGTGAAAAAGCTTTGATGAATGGTGTGCTCAACTTCTCCGTGTTAGACGGTTGGTGGCTTGAAGGTTACCGTGAAGGTGCCGGTTGGGCTTTGAGTGAAAAGATCACTTACCAAAACCAGGAATATCAGGATCAACTTGATGCCGCAACGATCTACAGTATTCTTGAGACTGAAATACTTCCGCTATTCTATGCCCGTAACAAGAAAGGTTTTTCCGAAGGATGGGTGAGAACGATTAAGAATTCTATTGCCCAAATTGCACCTCACTATACAATGAAGCGTCAGTTGGATGATTATTATGCCAAATTCTATAATAAACAAGCTAAACGTTTCCATGTTCTGGCCGAAAATGGATATGCTAAAGCTAAGGAAATAGCTGCTTGGAAAGAAGAGGTGGTTGAAAAATGGGATAGTATTGAGGTCGTAACCTTTAGTAAGGAAGAAGAAATAAAGAAAGGTGCGATCAAGAGTGGTAAGGAATATACCATCACTTATGTGATTGATGAAAGAGGTCTGGATGATGCAATTGGTATTGAATTGGTCACGACTTCTGTTGCCGCCGATGGGAAGCAATACATCTATTCGGTAGAGCCGTTTGATGTGGTTAAGAGAGAAGGTAACCTGTACACGTTCCAGGTGAAGCATAAATTGGAGAATGCAGGTAGCTTTAAAGTGGCATACCGTATGTTCCCCAAGCATCCTGATCTTCCCCACCGTCAAGACTTTTGCTACGTTCGCTGGTTTAATTGATTATCACTACCAGTTTTAATATTTCGACCGCCGGAAAGATATTTATATCTTTTCGGCGGTCTTCTGTTTCGTCTTCTGTTTCGTCTTCTGTTTCGTCTTCTGTTTCGTCTTCTGTTTCGTCTTCTGTTTCGTCTTCTGTTTCGTCTTCTGTTTCGTCTTCCGTTGTCTGGCTTTAATTATGATTTTGTTGCTCCTTCTTAAGTAATCAAAATGAGAGGCATTTATGATGAACAACTTTTCATTCAGGAGTGTTTTATTTACACGATTATAATAAAACAAATGATATGAAAAAGATTGTATTACTTCGCCATGGCGAGAGTGCATGGAATAAAGAAAACCGCTTTACAGGGTGGACGGATGTGGATTTGACCGAAAAGGGTGTTGCTGAAGCCACTAAAGCCGGTAAGTTACTTCGAGAGAATGGCTTTCATTTTGAAAAGGCTTATACTTCATACCTCAAGAGAGCAGTAAAGACATTGAATGTGGTACTCGATAATATGGATCTGGATTGGATACCCGTTGAAAAATCATGGCGATTGAATGAGAAGCATTACGGACAGTTGCAAGGTTTGAATAAAGCTGAAACTGCAGCTAAATATGGTGATGAGCAAGTATTGGTATGGCGCCGTAGCTATGACGTGGCTCCTCATCCTTTGGCTGAAGATGATGAACGGAATCCACGCTTTGAAGCTCGTTATCGCGAAGTGCCTGATGCTGAATTGCCGCGTACCGAGGCTTTGAAGGATACTATTGAACGCATCATGCCTTATTGGCATTGCGTGATATTCCCCAACTTAAAGAAGGCGGATGAGTTGCTGGTTGTCGCTCATGGTAATAGTTTGCGTGGTATTATCAAGCATCTCAAGGGTATTTCCGATGAGAACATTGTGTCCTTAAACCTGCCTACCGCTGTACCTTATGTTTTTGAATTCGATGATGATCTGAATTTCACTAAAGATTATTTCCTTGGCGATCCTGAAGAAATTAAGAAATTGATGGATGCTGTGGCAAACCAAGGCAAGAAACAGTAATTTGATTTGTTAAGTAGTTTGATTTGATTTGTAAATAGTGTGTGAGGTCGTCTTAAGTGTATAAACGAGACGACCTTTTTTTAGCAAATAGCCTCGGAGTGAAACGAATCAACACCGAGGCTACGATCATATAATACAACAACAAAGTCTAAATGAATGAAAGTAATCAGCCTTTATAGAGGCATATTACCATGCTTTTTGGGTGGGTTGCTTTGCATTTTATTCTCCGTCATTTCCAAAGCTTGAATAAGGCGTTTCCGGGTCATCCGCGGTTGGATGATTTCATCTATGAATCCTAATTCGGCAGCTTGGAAAGGAGTCGCAAATTTCTCTTTATATTTTTCTAATTCTTTAGTCTTTTGTTCTTCGTCAGCCTTGCGGAAGAGAATGTTTACCGCACCGTCGGCGCCCATTACTGCAATTTCAGCAGTGGGGTAGGCAAAGTTCATGTCTGCTCCGGTCTGCTTGCTATTCATCACAATATATGCACCTCCGTAAGCTTTGCGGGTGATTACTGTAATTTTGGGTACGGTAGCCTCTGCAAACGCATAAACAATCTTTGCTCCATGACGAATGATCCCGTTATTTTCTTGTGTATATCCAGGCAAGAATCCGGGTACATCCTCAAATGTGATCAATGGAATATTGAAGCAATCGCAGAAGCGGACAAAGCGACTTGCTTTATCACTCGCATCAATATCGAGTACTCCTGCAAGAAACATCGGCTGATTGGCTACAATTCCTACCGGACGACCACCCAAACGTGCAAAACCTATGATGATATTTTGAGCAAAGCCTTGCATCACTTCAAAGAAATAATGATTGTCCACCACTGTTTCAATAATATCTTTCATATTATAAGGCTCATTGGGGTTGGTTGGCACGATCTTCTCCAACGACTCGTCTTCACGGTTTATATCATCGTTGCAATTGGATAGATTAATATCATCCATATTGTTTTGGGGTAGGAAAGACAGCAATTCACGAATGCCTAATAACAGTTCTTCTTCGCTATTACACATAAAGTGTGTTACACCACTTTTGGTGCTATGTACTTTTGCTCCACCCAAGTCTTCTTTACTTACTTCTTCGTGAAGTACAGTCTTTACTACATCGGGACCTGTCACAAACATGTGGCTTTTATCTTTCACCATAAAAATGAAGTCGGTGAGGGCGGGAGAGTAGCAAGCACCTCCTGCACACGGGCCCAGTATGGCAGAGATTTGCGGAATCACTCCGCTGGCTATTGTATTCTGATAGAAGATATCGGCATATCCGCTCAGACTTTCAATGCCTTCCTGAATACGCGCACCGCCGGAATCATTTAGTGCTATAATGGGTGCTCCGTTCTTTAAAGCCAATTGCTGTACCTTTACAATCTTTTTTGCATTGGCCGCTGATAGTGAGCCTCCGGATACAGTGAAATCGTAAGCATACACAAAGACTTGTTGTCCATTCACTTTTCCATATCCTGACACAACGCCGTCTCCCGGAATATGGCTTTTATCCATTCCATAGTTTGTGCAACGGTGTATCATCAACTTATCCAGCTCGACAAATGTGCCTTTGTCCAATAGCATATCAATTCGTTCACGGGCTGTCATTTTGCCTGAGGCGTGCTGCGTTTCTATTTTATCAACGCCACCACCCAACTCTGCGGCTTTGTCGCGTTTGAGGAATTCAGCATACGTTTTATTCTTTTCCATACTTGTTTCTGATATAATGCAGCTCACAATTCAAAATAAGTGGGCTTATTAAAATTCATAAATAATAAATATAACACTTTTCTACGGTTGCATGTTCGGAATATTTCGCACTGTAATTCACGCAACCGTTTATCTAGCTTATTCGCAGAAAAGCTTATAAATCATCTTCTTCCGATTCTACCGTGATAAGAGGTTGGTTGGCGGTGATGGAGTCGCCTTCCGCTACCAAAATCTCTTTGATCCGACAGTCTCCTTTCACTTTATAGTTGCTCTGCATTTTCATCGCTTCAATGACAATAACGGTATCATTTGCTTTCATCACCTGACCCACAGATACAGGTATCTTCACTACTTTTCCGGGCATTGGTGAAGTGATGCTATCGTCTTGTTTTTCCTCCGTCTTTTGGCGCATACGCAAGTATTTGGCTTGTGTGTCAACCACTTCAACATCAAAGCTTGAGTAGTGTGTGTTTACTTTATACTTTTTTCCGTTATCATTTCGTAGCAGTTCTGCATTATAGCTCTTCCCTTCATTCAAGATAGAGCATGCACCGTTTTCTACTATTACAATGTTGACATCGAATGGTTTACCGTCAATGGTGAGAGAAACATTATTTCCTTCTTTATTGACCAGCTCAATGTCTGCTATGCGATTTCCTATATGTATTTCCATTATTATAGCGCTTTAAATTCTTAATACTCCCTTATGTAAGCCGAATGCCCGCCATTTACTGATTGGTCGGTTATCGGTAGCGTTGGGTGAAGCATTTTCTTCAAGATTCATTAGATAGTCGATGTAAGCAGCTATCATCGCAATATTTTCATCTTCTTCGTCGGTTGATGAAACCTCTTTGAGCAGATGATCTCCGTTTTTACCGATGAAGCCTGTGTCATACTTGCCTTCAATAAAATCGGGAGTATCCATAATGCAACGCAGATAGCTGATATTAGTCATGATACCGGTTATTTTGTATTCATGAAGTACGCGGCGCATACGTTCGATGGCGTACTCGCGAGTTACAGCCCATACAATCAGTTTGCCAATCATCGGGTCGTAATATAGGGGTATTTCGTAGCCTTCATATACATAGCTGTCAATGCGGACACCAATTCCATTAGGTTCGATTATCTGTTTGATAATACCAGGAGAAGGCATGAAATTGTTTTGAGGATCTTCAGCGCAGATACGACATTCAATGGCATGTCCGCGTTGCTTTAAGTCCTCTTGTCGAAAACGCAGCGGATGTCCTTCGGCTACTTTGATCTGCTCTTTCACAAGGTCTACTCCCAATACTTCTTCCGTGATGGGATGTTCCACTTGTAAACGGGTATTCATCTCAAGAAAGTAGTAATTATAATGCTTATCAACAAGGAATTCAATAGTCCCTGCTCCAATGTATCCCACCGCTTTTGCAGCTGCAATGGCTTTCTCACCCATCGATTTACGAATCTCCTCTGTAATGAATGGAGAAGGGCTTTCTTCAAGTATTTTTTGATTACGGCGCTGTATTGAGCATTCACGTTCGTAAAGATGGACAACATTGCCATGCTTGTCACCTAAGATCTGAAATTCAATATGATGAGGCTCTTCAACGAACTTCTCCAAATATACGGTATCGTCACCAAAAGATGATAAAGATTCACTTTTGGCTGTGGTGTAGGCTTCTTCCACTTCATCTTCATTGTGTATTAGCCGCATACCTTTTCCTCCACCACCCATCGAAGCTTTCAGCATGACGGGGTAACCTATTTCGTTGCAAAGTTTACGTGCTTCTTCGATACTTTTTAAATTTTCATGAGTTCCCGGAACAACAGGTACACCGGCTTCAATCATGCGAATGCGAGCGGATATCTTATCGCCCATAGCATCCATGGTTTCAGGCTTTGGTCCAATGAATATAATATTCTCGGTTTCACAGCGGCGTGCGAATTCGGCATTTTCCGATAGAAAGCCGTATCCCGGATGTATTGCATCGACATGATGCTCTTTCGCGACTTTGATAATGTTTTCTATGTTCAAATAACTCTCACGCGAGGCGGCAGGGCCAATGCAATAAGCTTCATCTGCATATAAGACGTGTTTAGCTGTACGATCAGCTTCAGAAAAGACAGCGACGGAAGTAATTTCCATTTCACGACAGGAACGCATAATGCGTATAGCTATCTCTCCACGGTTTGCTACTAAAATTTTCTTTATCATTTTCTACTTCAGATAAACAGGACACAGATATTACTATGGTAGGAGATTCCCACCTTTATAACAGAGCTTAATCCTGAATTAATTTATAAAGTTACTGAACACAAATTACCTAACCCACGAGGTAAATGGCTATTTATGAATGGCAGGTCTTCTGACTTTGCTTCCGTTCCGATTGCCTTCCCAATAGCATTACCATTAGTGGCGAGAGTAATATCGAATCGTTTGATATAAAGCTTCACAGCAGCGGGACTGTCGGGGATTTTCACCCTGTTCCCTTTTAATCGCAGCGTTGTAATAAATGAAACGCATGCAAACCAATCCGGCGCAAAGTTATGTAATAATTTGGAATATGAAATGATTTTTGCACTTTTGTTGTGAAAATGTGCACTTTTAAATCACAAAAAAGGCGGAGCACAAAGTGTCCGCCAATGATGCATAGTCTTTATATTTTGATGTTAATGTATTGTGAATAAGTTCCTTATCACTTCATTTTGTTAAATCAGCTCATTGATGAGTGTGATTCCAAGAAATACTCCAATTACAAGGCACAAAACAATAAGTATCCAATTAGTGTACTTGGCGCTAGGCTTGGTTTCTTTATGGAGGTTTTGGTCGAAGTAATTTTTAAAGAACAGATAGATAGCCGGTACGGTTGCACTTGCTAATAGTAGGTCTTCGGGTATTTTAAATAAATATACTTTGGAGAAAGAAATAAGCGCCCAATGGCATAAAAACAAGATGACAAGGAGGTTTACTTTACGTGAGAAAGCCAAGAGCAAACCAATTGAGAATACTGCAACCGAACAGGGCATAACGGTAGTGGTCATCATGGGAAAATCCATGCCGCGTCCCCACGATAGCAGAGGATATAGAAACGGCATTGCATATAGCACATAGGTCAGTTTATCATATTTCCGAGAGCGTTCAAAGGTAGTGTATCCGGTGATCAAATCCCATAACCAAATTAGCGTCATAGCTGCCCAAAAGATAGCCAATATATAATTATAATCTCTTTCGCTGCAGTAAATCATGTAGTATACAATTGATATCCATCCGTTTAAGAATATCATGTAACTTTTAACCAAACGCTTTACTGTTAGTTTGGGCTTCTGATATAGGAGTGTGGTCAAGACAATACCAATAACAGTTATAATCAACTGTCCAATCCATGTTCCTTCATTATACTCGGCAATTGTTCTCCAAAAAACTTCCATATTCTATATTTTTATCCTTGACTTATTGAATCTTTCTTATGCCTGGTCATCGAAAATGCTTTGTTTACAAATAAGAATAGAGGAATAGTAGCTCCGATTGCCAGCATAAAGATGACGCTACAAGTCACAATACTGTTTGTAAATAAGTCAATCAGGTATTTCTCTTGTAACTCAGGGACTTTCATATTTTGCATAAACATGATTAGTGAAAATACAATTTTATAGGCGAACATTCCCGGAATCATCGGTAGTAAAGCTGGAATATACAATACTGTCATTGGGCAGTAAATGCGTTTTCCTAAAAAAAGACTCCCCATTCCTATAGAGAATGAAGCACAAAGTGATGCAGTGGCAATATCCGCCCCCAGATAGTGCATTAAGCAAAAACGTATGGCATGCCCAATGCCGCCAAGTATGGCTATTGAAGGGAAAGCTCGCAAGGGAGGATCGGAGATTGCGCCGAAGCCAATAGCGGCAATAGCTCCAAATATAGCGTCGGTAAGAATATCGAGTATAATCATAATAAGCTGTTTCTAATTAACATTAGTGTACATGAAAGACCTATGGCAATGCAGAGTATTAGTAGCAAAGCTTGAATGAGACGGGTACATCCTATGACGACATGTCCTTCTACCACATCGATTACTCCATTGAGTAAAGGCACTCCGGGTACAAGATAAAGCACGCTCGTTCCTATAGCTATTTCGGCAGTGGTATTGAGTGTCAGTGCCGAAGATGCAACTAAAGATGCGATAAATGCAGATATTACAAAAATGATATAGTGATTAACTTTCTTCTTTTGCAATACTTGACGGATATAGAATCCTATCAAGGTGGCTGAGAAGACTATGATTCGTGCAGTCCAGTCACCTCCAAACAGTGCACAAAATGAAGCATTGGCAAAGCCCACTAAGAAAAGAGTGCATAGCGGATCCATTTTTGGGCGGGATATAATTTGCTGGTATTTTTCCCACAACTCCTCCAATGATAAGTGACTGTCAAATGCATCCCAGCTAAGCGCACTCAGCTCTGCATTCAGTTCGAAGCTAATGGGATATACCGGGATAATGGTAACTTCGTTGTAGACTTCCTGCGTCGTATTATCGCAGACACTCATTACCATCGTCTTTTGGAAGAGACTCATTTTGACATCTACATCAAGTGATTTACCTATGCGTCGGGTATTTCTGATAACCCGCGAAGTGTGAACACCCGATCCCATAAGTCGATTGGCATATTCCATGAGGAAGCGGGTGATGTCTTTCAAATTGTTTGGTGAGTTCATACTTAAAAGTGTTATCCTAAAGCTTACCTGGAAAAACGTCACAAAGGTAGACTTTTTTTCGATATACTGGTTTTAAATTATTGGATTATAGTCATATAACACTGCCCTCCTTGCTTTTAACGAAGCGGGTACATCTATTAAACGTTGATTGCTACTTCCGCGAAAATAGAGGGATTCATCTTGCAGTTTTTCTTCAAATTTGCCATCTACCAACACGTCTATATATTCTAAAAGCTTATTCTGTGATGGGTTATGCAATAAGTTTTCAAATAAATAGCCGGTATAACACCAGATATTTTTATTACTACTCGACTTGATTGCATTTGCCAGTTCGGTAAATCCTTCGGGTTGAAACATGGGATCTCCTCCGCTGAATGTTACATCAGCAAAGGAGTCAGCCAAAATTTTATCCAAAATATCATCTGTAGACATCCAATGCCCGTTGTGAATATTCCACGATGATGGGTTATGGCATCCGGGACAATTATTCGAGCAGCCTGCCGCATAGATAGCCGTTCTAAAGCCTGGACCATCTACAGTCGTGTCTTCTACTATATCTAAGATAGAAATCATTTTGCGTTTTAGTTATGTACAATACGATCATTCAATTCGGCCAGTTTCGCATTATTCCAACGATCGGTGGTTCCCACCAAGTAACCCGTTATGCGTTGCAACTTATCGATATGCGTGCTGCCACATTTTGGGCATGCTTCCAAATTGGCTGTTGAATTTTCGTATCCGCATTCCAAACAACGATTGCGGTTGTGATTCACCGATCCATATCCGATATTATACTGATCCATCATATCAACTACTCTCATTATCACCTCTGGATTGTGAGTTGCGTCCCCATCCATTTCTACATAGAAGATATGTCCTCCACGGGTCAAATCGTGATATGGAGCTTCTACTTCAGCTTTATGACGGGCGCTGCATTTGTAGTATACCGGTACGTGATTGGAGTTGGTATAATAATCACGGTCCGTAATGCCATTGAGTATACCGAATTGTTTACGGTCTACTTGGGTGAATTTACCCGATAAACCTTCTGCAGGAGTGGCTAATACACTATAATTATGTTGATATTGCTCGGAGAACTGATTTACGCGATCACGCATATAAGTCACGATTCTCAGTCCCAATTGCTGAGCTTCTTCCGACTCTCCATGATGTTTTCCGGTTAAAGCGACAAGACATTCTGCCAACCCAATAAATCCTACCCCCAATGTCCCTTGATTAATAACAGAAGCGATGGTATCATTAGGACTTAGCTTTTCACAACCGATCCATAATGCAGACATGAGCAATGGAAACTGTTTGGCAAATGCTGTCTTTTGAAATTCCATACGTTCATGTAGCTGTCTTGCTGTTACTTCAAGCATGGAATCTAATTTGGCAAAGAATTTGGATATGCGCAATTTATCATCTTTTATATCCATACATTCTATTGCCAGACGGACAATGTTGATTGTAGAGAAAGAAATGTTTCCTCTTCCAACGGATGTTTTGGGACCAAATTTATTTTCGAAAACGCGGGTACGGCAGCCCATTGTCGCCACTTCATATTCGTAACGCTTGGGGTCATCACTTTTCCATTCTTCGCTTTGATTGAAGGTGGCATCCAAATTTAAGAAGTTCGGGAAGAAACGCCTTGCCGTTACCTTGCATGCCAATTGATAAAGGTCGTAGTTTCTATCCTCCGGCAAATAGCTGATACCTCGTTTTTTCTTCCATATTTGAATAGGGAAAATAGCTGTTTCCCCGTTTCCAACCCCTTGGTAAGTGCTTTTCAGAAGCTCACGTATAATACAACGTCCTTCAGCCGAAGTATCCGTACCGTAATTTATCGAACTGAATACGACTTGATTTCCTCCGCGAGAATGGATGGTATTCATATTATGGATAAATGCTTCCATGGACTGATGTACGCGAGCTACGGTTTTATTAACGGCATGCTGTACAATTCGTTTCTCGTCCGATAATCCATCGAGCGGTTGTTGCAAATAATCGATCAGGTCTTTATTGTAGAGGTGGGAATAGTCTTTTCCATTCAGTTCCTCTAGATTCTTTATTTCTTCTATGTAGCTGTTCCGCACATAGGGTGCGAGGTAAAAATCGAATGCAGGAATGGCTTGTCCACCGTGCATCTCATTTTGAGCGGTTTCTAAAGATATACATCCCAGGATACTGGCGGTTTCAATACGCTTTGCCGGACGTGATTCGCCGTGTCCGGCCGAAAAGCCATATTTTAAGATGCGATCAAGAGGGTGTTGTACGCAAGTTAAGCTTTTCGTTGGATAATAGTCTTTATCGTGAATGTGCAGATAATTATCTTGCACGGCTTCCAATACTTCATCACTTAAGAGATAATCATCCACAAACGGTTTTGTTGTCTCACTGGCAAACTTCATCATCATTCCTGCAGGCGTATCCGCATTCATATTTGCATTCTCACGCGTGATGTCGTTTGACTTAATGTTAATGATTTCCAAAAACATATCACGTGTCTTTGCCTTTCGTGCAATGCTGCGTTGATTTCTGTAGGCGATATATCTTTGAGCCACATCTTTGCGGCTACTTTTCATTAATTCTAATTCTACCGCGTCTTGGATAGTTTCCACTGTCATCTGAGCGTCGCCTTTAATAAAAATATGGTCTGTAATCTGGCGTATAAGTTGCATGTCCTCTCCCTTATCGGTATGGAGCATTGCCTTGCGAATTGCTGCTACAATTTTATCTTCATTAAAGCCTACGATGCGTCCGTCTCTTTTGACTACTGTTTGTATCATGATTAATTTATCTTTTATAGAATTTCTTATTGAAGTTTCTTCTACAAAGGTAGAAATATCGATACATGGTTATTCTTTTTGGATAACTTTTGCTGTTTTAAAATATGTTAATCAAAAGATATACAATGTGTTATGTTGAAGTTTTAGAAAACTTGTATATCTTGCTGATGATATTGTAAGAGCTGTTGCTGGAAATGTTTGTGTATCAGAACTATAAACAAGAATCCCCAGATATGTACTCCATATCCGGGGATTGCTCTATCAAATCATTGAGTTGATTTTTATGTTTTCAGGGTTACCGTAATGCTTATTTTATTATTTCGGCAAGCTTCTTTTGTAGTTCTTCTCCATGCAATCCTCTTGCAAGTATTGTCCCGTCTTTACCAATAAGTACGGTGTGAGGGATACTACTTACTGCATACAATCTGGCACCTTCAGAGTTCCAATATTTCAAATCGGACATTTGAGGCCAGGTTATTTTTAATTGTTTGATACCGCTTTTCCATGCATCGGCGGTTTGGTCTAATGATACTCCTACAATTTCAAATCCTTTTGTCTTATATTTAGCATAGGCACTTACCAGATTTGGCATTTCTTGTCGGCATGGTCCACACCAACTTGCCCAAAAGTCAATCAATACAATTTTGCCTTTTCCCGCATAATCCGATAGTTTAACGCTTTTGCCTTCGGGAGTTAACATGGAGAAATCCGTGAATTTTTTGCCTACGGCTGTGGCTTTCATTTTCTCTACATTCTCTTTTATTTTCACAATGGTTTCATCCTTTTGATACTGGGAAGGAATCTTCGGGAGGAGTGGATCCAAGTCATTCACTTCAAGATAATAGAAATTATTTTTCAGTAAATGTACACCTACCGGGTTCTCAATATTCTTTGCAATACCATCTTTAATCACAGTGATCATCTTTTCCTGTAATGCATTCATCTCTTCCGATTTCGCCTCCCTTTGTTTGTCAGTAAGCGTAGCATCAGACATCGATTCATAAACAGTATTCATTTTCCCGTTTAATTCATTAATCTGCTCTCTTACTTTTTGGTATGCATCATTGTTGGGAGTTCCGGTAGCTGAATCATTGTTTTTGGTCAGACTGATTTTAATTTTACCGTTCTCGAGGAAGAAATCCATTAACAGCCCTTCTTTTCCTGCCGGGTTATAGGTGACATAGCGATTGTCTACACTATCTTGCTTTCCTTTAAAAGTGAAAGTCCCTTTAGATATTACAGCGGAATCTAATTTGACAAGCTGACGTCCTTGTATTTTTTGCAGGTATACAGTGTCCCCGTCGTTTCCTCCTTCTACAGTTCCGGTTACCACGTAACCTTTATTTCCGGTACACGCCATTAAGAAGGCGGCAATGGAAAATAAGTAAGCTAATTTTTTCATTGGCAATATTTTTTAGTGATACTACAATTACAAACATACGTAAAAAATATAACTTATTCAGTTTTTTCTCGTGAAAACAAGAAACCCATAAAGAGTGGTGTATAAAAAAATCCCCTTCGGCTTACCGAAGAGGATTCTGGATTTTCATCCCAATTTTTTAGAAAATAAAGCCAACCGCCTTGTTTATTCAGCAGCAGGAGCTTCAGCAGCGGGAGTCTCAGTAGCAGGAGCTTCTTCAACCGGTGCTTCTTCAGCAGGAGCCTCAGCAGCTACTTTCGCAGCTTCTTCAGCAGCTTTCTTTTCTGCTAAAGCTTTAGCTTTTTCTTCATTAATTTTCTTTTCAGCGTCTAAACGAGCTTTTGCTTCAGCTTTCTTAGCAGCATCTTCTTTAGCTTTTAAAGCAGCTAAGCCGCTTTGTTTGTTGCTTTTCCATGCTTCAAATTTAGCATCTGCTTCTGCTTCGCCAAATGCGCCTTTGTTCACGCCACCCAAAAGATGTTTTTTCATGTAAATCCCTTCGCGAGAGAGGATGTTACGTACAGTGTCGGTAGGTTGTGCACCTTTCAACACCCAATCAAGTGCGCGATCAAATTTCAAATCTACTGTGGCTGGATTGGTGTTAGGATTGTAAGTACCAATCTTCTCAATAAATTTACCATCACGTGGTGCTCTTACGTCTGCAATTACGATGGAGTAGAAAGCGTAGCTCTTGCGACCATTTCTTTGCAATCTGATTTTAGTTGCCATTTTTAATTATTTTTTAAATGATTTGAATATGCTATTAACTCGTAATAGCGGCGCGAATTTACATCATTTTTTTGAGTTATGAAAAAGATCCTTTTATTTTCTTTTCATTTTCAATTAGATAGCTTGATTATATGCCTATATATTCGGTTACAATGTAACTCCTGTTTTGAAGATAGCTATTTCTTTATAGCCTTTCTTTTCATTGTTTACAAGCTCGCCACTAGCCACTTGAATGACGTATTCGATAAATCTCTCACAGGTCTTTTCCATAGGCTCATTTTCCACAATCACTCCGGCGTTAAAGTCTATCCATCCGGGTTTGTTTTTAGCAAGAGTGGAGTTGGTTGATATCTTCATTGTTGGCACGTATGTACCAAACGGAGTACCGCGACCTGTGGTAAATAATACCATGTGGCAGCCACAAGAGGCTAGGGCAGTGGAGGCAACAAGATCATTTCCCGGAGCCGAAAGCAAGTTAAGCCCTTTCACCTTCAGTCGTTCTCCATAAGGCAATACTCCACTCACATAACTTTTGCCGCATTTCTGTGTACATCCTAACGCTTTCTCTTCCAGAGTAGAGATACCTCCGGCTTTATTACCGGGCGACGGATTTTCACCGACAGGTTCACCATGTGATAAAAAGTATTCTTTAAAGTCGTTGATTAAATGAACGGTCTGGTTGAATAGCTCTTTGTTTTCGCAACGATTCATCAAAATGGTTTCGGCACCAAACATTTCGGGAACTTCCGTCAAGACACTTGTACCTCCTTGAGCAATGAGAAAATCGGAAAACATACCTAGTAGCGGATTAGCTGTAATTCCTGAGAATCCATCCGATCCACCGCATTTAAGCCCAATGCGAAGTTCACTTACAGGTACATCCTCGCGAGTGTCATGTTTAGCGATTTCGTATAATTCACGCATCAACTTCATGCCTTCTTCATATTCATCCCCAACTTTTTGAGTTACTAAAAACTTTACCCGATCTTGATCGAAGTCGCCTAAGAACTCGCGGAAAGCATCCGGCTGGTTATTTTCACATCCCAGGCCGACAACAAGTACTGCCCCGGCATTAGGGTGTAGCACCATATCGCGAAGAATTTTCTTTGTGTTTTCGTGGTCATCTCCCAATTGAGAACACCCGTAGTTATGCGTGTAAGCTACGATATCGTCTATTCCTTCATTGCCGGTTTCGCGTCGCAATCCTTCTGCTAATTTATTGATTATGCCGTTTACACAACCTACTGTCGGAATCACCCAAATTTCATTTCGTATACCTACATCTCCATTTTTGCGTCGATAGCCTTTGAAGGTAAGGTCTTTCTTTGGAATATCCAGCGATACGTTTATCGGGTTGTAGGTATAATCCAATAAACCGGCCAGATTAGTTTTAATGTTGGTTTCATTTATCCAGTCACCTTGCTTCTTGGCTGTACGTGCATGTCCAATAGGGTAACCATATTTAATGATATCTTCTCCTTCTGCAAAGTCTTTTAATGCAAATTTGTGACCGGCAGGTACATCCTCATTTAGTGCGATTCGTACGCCGTCTACTGTAATTTCTTCTCCTGCAGATAGTGGCGAAATAGCAACAGCCACATTATCTATCGGGTTAATTTTAAGATACTTTGTTTCCATATATTCAGTTTGTAATTGTCTTTATTCTTTTCTTTTGCATCAAGACGAAAGAAAGAGTAAACCACTATTTATTATAGTAAAACTCAATATTTTCTTTAGTCAGCAAATCGATTGGCATAAAATGCTCCCTTTGCACCTCTTTTTTCAAGATGAGGTAATCACATAAAGTCTTAATGCCATTGTATCCTTGTAAGACAGGCTGTTGGGCTATAAGAAAAAATACACTTCCTTCCTTTAAGCAGTCAACGTTTCTTTGCAGTAAATCATATCCCATCAAGTTAAAGTCTGATATGTTCCGTTTTAGTAAATACTCGCCTATGATATATACTTTTGAATTAAACGTAATACCATTCTTTACTTTGGGGTGTTTAGCAAAAAAGTCATCTAGCATTTGCGTATCTTCCGAGTCTCTTTTGGCATGTAAGTCGAGTTCCCAGATTAAGCAGTCCGGGTGATGTTCCTTCATATATTCACGGAATCCAACTTCTCTTCTTTCCTGCTGGTTAGAGCCCACGATACCTTCATTTATTTTGCGGAAAATAACAATCTCGTCTTCCTCACCGGCGAGTAGCATCAACATTCGAGCCGCAAAATAACCGCTCTGATTGGAATCTTGACCAAAGAAAGAGAGTGCAGGTTGATCTCTTAAGTTAGAGTCGATATATATATAAGGAGTTTCCCGTTTTCTCAGCTCTTCTGTAAAAGGCTTGGTATATTGAGGTGCTGTCGGTGCAAACATAATGCCATCCGGAGCTTCTTCGAGTATTGCTTTTGCTGCGTCTGTAAATGAATGATAATCATACGGGTCATAATATGATAATGTTATACTCACATTAAAGTCAGAGTATGCTATCAGTGCATCGTTAATTCCAATTTCCACTGCAGTCCAATATTCTCCGACTTCATGTTGCGGTAATAAACAGGCAAAGACATACTTTTTGTTTGAAGCCAAGGCGCTGGCATACATATTAGGCTGATAGTCCAGTTGCTTTAATATCTCTTCCACCCGTTTGCGGCTGGATTCCGATACTCCGTTTCGTCCATGTAAGACGCGATCCACCGTTCCAACCGATACTTCTGCCAGTTTGGCGATGTCCTTTATTCGTATTCTGTCCGGATTGCTCACAATGTTGTTGTTTTTATAATTGAATTAACAAAAAAAGATCTGTTGTGTTCGAGCACAATAATAATATTATAATTTTAAGCACAAATATATGACAATTTTTGTAATTACGAAATTTGTTGTATCTTTGTGCCCGCACACGAAGGTGTGGCTGGATATTATATGTTTAGTGTAATATGCATTTAATCAGCTGTTTACATGCTATTTTTGAGCTAAATGATAATTTGAAAGGAATTACTAATCACATATATATAAAGACATAATAATTATGGGAAAGAAGATCGTTACATTAGGTGAAATCATGTTGAGACTGTCCACTCCCGGTAATACCCGTTTTGTTCAGTCGGATGCATTTGATGTAGTATACGGTGGCGGTGAAGCAAATGTTGCGGTAAGCTGTGCCAACTACGGACATGACGCTTATTTTGTAACTAAATTGCCAAAGCACGAAATTGGTCAATCTGCCGTGAATTCATTGCGTAAATACGGTGTGAAGACAGACTTTATAGCGCGCGGTGGCGATAGGGTAGGTATTTATTATCTTGAAACCGGTGCATCTATGCGTCCTAGCAAGGTGATATACGATCGTGCACATTCTGCTATTGCTGAAGCTGACGCTTCAGATTTCGATTTTGATGCGGTAATGGAAGGAGCCGATTGGTTTCATTGGTCGGGAATAACTCCAGCTATTTCTGATAAAGCAGCTGAGTTAACCCGTTTGGCTTGTGAAGCAGCAAAGCGCCACGGCGTTACAGTATCAGTAGACTTGAACTTCCGCAAGAAGCTTTGGACAAAAGAGAAAGCTCAATCTATAATGAAGCCATTGATGCAATATGTTGATGTATGTATCGGCAATGAAGAGGATGCAGAACTTTGCTTAGGTTTCAAACCGGATGCAGATGTTGAAAGTGGTCATACGGATGCCGAAGGTTATAAAGGTATTTTTAAAGCTATGGCTAAAGAATTCGGATTTAAATATGTCATTTCAACTCTTCGCGAGTCATTCTCTGCAACCCATAATGGCTGGAAAGCTATGATTTATAATGGTGAAGAGTTCTATGAGTCTAAGCGCTATGATATAGATCCTATAATCGACCGTGTAGGCGGAGGTGATTCTTTTTCAGGTGGTATCATTCATGGATTGCTGACTAAATCGAACCAAGGTGCCGCTTTGGAATTTGCAGTAGCAGCATCAGCATTGAAGCACACTATAAACGGTGACTTCAACTTGGTATCTGTTGAAGAAGTTGAAGCATTGGCCGGTGGCGATGCAAGCGGTCGCGTACAACGTTAAAGAAATTCTCTTTTTACTCTTTTTTTGAAAAATGGCGATAGTATTGCTATTTCGCATTGAGGGTTAGAAGAACAACTAAGAGGTTTTAAAACTTTAGTTGAATCTTCTTTAATAGTGAAAAACCAATGGAAGATTAACAAACAAATGCTCTGTGATACTCTGTGTCGCTCTGCGGTGAAATTAATAGAAAAATAAAATGGCTAAATTTGATAAAATTACAGTATTAAATAAGATTGGTCAAACCGCTATGGTTCCGGTCTTTTATCATAAAGATATCGAAACAGCAAAGCAAGTTGTTAAGGCTTGCTACGAAGGAGGCGTACGCGCTTTTGAATTTACAAATCGTGGAGATTTTGCCCATGAAGTATTTGGTGAAGTTGCTAAATTTGTAGCGAAAGAATGTCCTGAGATGGCTTTTGGAGTGGGTACTGTTGTTGATCCTGCTACGGCAGCTCTCTTTCTTCAGTTGGGTGCTGATTTTGTAGTTGGTCCATTGTTCAACCCCGAAGTAGCAAAAGTCTGTAACCGTCGCCTGGTGCCCTATACACCAGGATGCGGTACAATCAGTGAAGTTGGTTTTGCTCAAGAAGTAGGATGCGATTTGTGCAAAGTATTTCCGGGCGATGTACTTGGCGAGAAGTTTGTAAAAGGATTATTAGCTCCTATGCCATGGTCAAAACTAATGGTAACCGGAGGTGTAGAGCCTACTAAAGAAAATCTGACTTCATGGATTAAAGCCGGAGTATTCAGTGTGGGCATGGGGTCAAAACTCTTCCCTAAAGAAGTCATTGTAGCTAAGAATTGGTCAGCTATTGCGGATAAATGCCGTGAAGCGTTGGGTTATATTGCTGAAGCTAGAAAGTAGAACGTTTTTAAAATTCGTTATATTATCATTTTGTTTAAAGGTGTTTTAAAGGGGAAGCCATCGGAGTGCTATTACAGTCACTTCGGTGGTTTTTTACATTTATTTTGTAAACAAATGGCTATAAAGTTAAATATGTGTTATAAAACATACATTTCTTATTTCTAAACTTGGAGCGTATATGTAAACTCCTTACATTTGCAATGTAGTTGTGAAACTACTTATGATTTTGATAAAAATAGGTAAAAAGATTGATTAAGAGTTTTTTCATAGGCTTAAGATTTGGATTAAAATTAGGTAAAAAGGAAAAAATTAAGGTTTTCGATAGTTATGGTAGTTTTTTGTAGGTAAAAAGAAAGATTTGTTTTTAGGTAACATTTGATGGAATTAAAAGAAAAGCCAAAAGGCTTTTCTTCTGTTGGAGACGGGGAGTTCAAGAGAACTTGCTCGTTTTTTTTGTTCTATGATTTTCAGAAAAATGAAGATCACATCTTTGTGTTTATTGAATCAATCTTTGTATATTTGTCTCATAACCCCCGAAAATAAGACTATTTTGGAAAATTTCGTTTACACTTTAGATTGGGTCATCTATGTACTTTTCACTTTTAGTGTAATTTACCTATTTATATTTAGTGTGGCTTCTCTGCTAAGAAAACCACAAAAGCCTTCCGTTGCTAAAGAATATAGACGTATTGCTATACTAATAGCCGCATATCGTGAAGATAATGTCATACAAGATACGGTAAAAGCTTGTCTAGCGCAAGAATATCCTCATGAGAAATTTGATATAGTTGTTATTTCCGATCACATGACAGCTGAAACGAATGCTGTTTTGAAGACTTATCCGATTAAATTGCTACAAGTTGATTTTCAAAAAAGCACGAATACTAAATCATTGAAAGCAGCATTGTCTTATTTGGAGCAAGATCATTATGATATTGCTTTGATCCTTGATGCTGATAATTATGTTAAAACGACCTACCTCGCGGACATAAATGATGCTTTTGCTCAGTCAGGTGTCGAAGTTGTTCAGACTCATCGAGTAGCCAAAAACTTGAATACGGACATGGCTTATCTTGATGGCATTAGTGAAGAAATAAACAATTCCATCTTTCGTATGGGGCATATCAATTTAGGAATGTCGGCCGCATTGATTGGATCCGGTATGGCCTTTCATTACCCCATTTTTTATGCTGCAATGATGGATAATCAATCTTTGGGGGGATTTGACAGAGTACTGGAGATGAAGCTTCTTTATAATCGGGTCTTTTTTCATTACTTACCCGATACTTATGTCTATGATGAAAAGATACAGAAATCGGAATCTTTTTTTCTTCAACGTCGCCGTTGGTTGTCCGCTCAATACTACAGTTTGTTGGAGTTTGCCCGCAAGCTTCCTATTGCAATTCTTCAGAGGAAGTGGGATTTTTGTGACAAGCTCTATCAACAAGCATCCTTTTCAAGAGTCTTGCTGTTAGGCTTAATTTTTGTATTCGCTATTTTTTTATCTTTTGCGACCCCTACGTTGGCGTATAAATGGTGGATTACATTTGGAGTTTTGTTGATGGCACTAGCACTTGCTATACCCCGTAGACTTTGGACAGTCCGAATGATTAAAGCAATAATGCTTGTTCCCTATTCATTTATACTTATGTTTGCAAATTTGTTCTATATAAAAAGTGCCAATAAAAAGTTTATCCATACCACTCATGGAGTAGACAATAAATGAAACAATCATGAAAGTCTCTGTTATTATACCGGTTTATAACGTTTCAGCATATATCGAACGTTGTTTGTTATCCGTGCTGGATCAGACGTGGCAGGACTTGGAAATTATCGTTGTGGATGACTGTACACCGGATGACTCTATGGCTATTGTTCGAAGAATAGCTCAAAGCCATTTGAGGGGGAGTATAATAAGGTGTTTTGCTCATGAACAAAATAGGGGGCTTTCCGCTGCACGAAATACTGGAATTAAGAATGTTACGGGTGAATATGTTTATTTTGTTGATAGCGACGATTATATTCCTCACGAAGCCATTCAATTGCTATCATATGCTACTTTGGAAGAAAAAGTCGACTTTGTTATTGGTAACTATGAGGTGGAAGGTTCTGATTATTGGGCGCCTCCTTTAAAGATGACTTCAGGTACGGTATATGGTCCTGAAAATATATTGAGACAGTATACTGCTGGTATGTGGTATGTTATGGCGTGGAACAAATTGGTTAATCTTCATTTCTTACTTGAAAATGATTTATTCTTTCAAGAAGGGATAGTCCATGAAGATGACTTGTGGTCGTTTAAGTTAGCTTGCGTAAGTCGCAAAATGGCTGTTGTAAATGCAGCTACTTATTTCTATTTTATGCAACCCAATTCAATTATGCGTGCTCCTTCATTGTTCAATTTAGAATGTAGGGTTAGAGTTATTAAATACATATTCCAATATATTACTTCATCAAAGCAACTGCAGAATAATCCGGATGTATATATATATTATGAAAATTTGAAGGCTAAATACTTCGATAGGATATTATATAATACAGATGATAAAACATTCCAGCTCGAAAGTTACATTCAATTCCGCAGAAACAGATATTTGCGACCTGTAGAATCTCAGACTTTGATAAAGCGGGATGGCTTACTTTTCCTGAGAAATTTACACTATCTATTTTTTGAGCGATTGGGATATCATTATTATAAGTTCTTTGTTAAACTAGAGTATTATTCATTGATAGTATCAATTAAAATAAAAAAAATATTTGCATAAGGGTATATTTCGTATAATCAATGCTATATTTGAAATATATAATTCGTACAAGTGTATTATTTTAATGATTGAAGATGAAAATAGTTGTTCCCCTTTTTGGATTAGGCAATGTAATGTTTCAGTATGCATTTTTATGTGAATTGAGGTATCGCTATCCCAATGAAGCATGTTGTTTCTTTATCTATAGAAAGAAGCTATTCGATCATAATGGGTATGAATTGGATAAATTGTTTAATGTTGAGCCTTATAAGGGACTCAATAGAGTACAAAGGATCTGGATCAAAATATTGGAGTATTTAGGTGATTTTGGATTCCCAAACTTCTTCCTTATACGGAAGCTTTTTAAAGTTATTAGAAATGAGAAGGAAGATAGTTTTAAATATTTTGATAATGTTTTTAGCTATCCAAACCTAAATATTGCTTATTGGGGAATGTGGCAGTCACCGAAGTATTTTATACATGCCAAAGATGAGATCATAAATACATATCAATTCAATAAGTCACAAATCTCTGATTATTCTAATTGTATTTTAGATAAAATCAACTCAACAAATAGTGTATCTATACATTTACGTAGGGGAGATTATACAAACGATCAATACAATGGGGGATTTGTTCGTTGTTGCTCTTTGGAGTACTATAATAAGGCTATTCTGTATATGGAAGAGAAAGTAGAGAATCCTGCTTTTTTTGTTTTCTCAGATGATATAGAATATGCCAAGATGAACTTAAGTGCTAATTCTATATTCTTCGTTGATGGTAATAAGGGTGAGGATTCATGGCAGGACATGTACTTAATGAGCCAATGCAAGCATAATATTATTGCTAATTCAACTTTTAGCTGGTGGGGAGCTTTCTTAAATCTTCATCAAAACAAGATTGCAATTGCGCCAAAGCGCTGGTGGTATTATTTGGAGAAAGATGATATTATACCCGAAGATTGGATTAGAATATAAAATATACTATGGAGAAACAACCGAAAATATCAGTAATTGTTCCGGCATATAATGTTGAAAAATATTTGTATAGATGTGTGGAAAGTATACTTGGACAAACATTTTCCGATTTTGAATTACTGCTTGTGGATGATGGTAGCCCTGATAATTGCGGAAAAATCTGTGATGAATGCCTGAAAAAAGATAAGCGTATCCGGGTTTTCCATCAACAAAATATGGGGTTGAGTGGTGCTCGAAATACAGGAATTGATCAGGCGTTGGGCGAATATGTTGTTTTCATAGACCCTGATGATTATGTTGGCTCAAATTATTTATTAAATCTAATAGCTTTAATGCATCCGGATAAAGACGGCAGGATGGGCTTTGGTATACAGGGTTACCAAATAGTTAAAGAGAACGGAGAGGAAGTAAAAAACGTAATGTTTACCCTGGATATCTATCAGAAGACAGCGTATGATCGTCTATTTTTGGGAGATCAATTTTGGGGAATGTTTAGCGCTTGGGCGAAAATTTATGATTTAAGCTTTTTGAATGCTTTTAATATTCGATTTGATGTTCCTGTACGTTTTGCAGAAGATATTATTTTTAATTTGCACTGCATGGAAATGTGCCATTATATAAATATAGGAGATTCCTCTGACTATATCTATGTTAATTATTTCGGTACGATGTCCAAGATGATGACTCCTTTTGATTCTGAATATTACACCTTTGTGTCTTGTCGTAATATTATAGGACGGATATTAAAGGAGGCCAATATAAGCCTGATTGCCGAAGATAATTTGTGGAAATCGATAGAATTTATGATTCGTCGCATTTTGAAAACTGATTATCATCGAAGAAATGAAAATGTGCGTTCACAGCGAATAAGACATTTAAAAAGTTTATGTAAGTCAGATATGAAGTATCTGCAAAAATATTATAATCCAGATTATAAATTTGATAGGATAGGACGCTACTTGTTGATACATGGTTTTCCTGTTCTTTACGATTTCTTGTTCACAATTCTATTTAAACTTAAGATTCAAAAAATGTTTAATCCTCCTGGTATATTTGATCAAAAGCATTGATTGCTTCTTTTGAGTAATAAAACTAAAAATGTTTTTAATTTTATATTGGATGCTGCTATGAGTGAAGAAGTTCTGATTTCCGTCATAATACCGGTATATAAGGCTGAAAAATATCTTTCACAATGTGTTGAAAGTATTCTTTCTCAAACATATACGGATTTTGAATTAATATTGATTGATGATGGTAGTCCAGATGAGAGTGGTCGAATTTGTGATGGATATGCTTTTAAAGATAAGCGAATACATGTTTTTCATCAAATTAATTCCGGAGTAAGTGCAGCTCGAAATAAAGGATTAATAGAAGCACATGGAAAATATGTAGCATTTGTTGATTCCGATGATTATGTAAGGCCAGATTATCTTGAAAGCTTGTATGCAGCCATGTGTAGTGAACCGGAGGTTGATTTGGTGATCCAAAATATTGAAAGAGTTAATACTAATGGCGAAACAAAAGTACTACCCCTACCGGAGCACTATTTGAGAAATAAAGATAAATATCAGATTCTGACTCAATACATCAAATTAGGAGTAGGGTATTCATTTGGTAAACTATATCTGCTTTCAAAAATAAAAGATAACCACATTTATTTCATACCCAATCTTTCTTTGTTGGAGGATTTATGTTTTTTATTAGATTATGTAATTTGTGTAGACAAAATCATAATTAGTAATCATGCAAGCTATGTGTATAGAATAGGTCTTTCATCTTCATTATCCAATAATGCTGTCGTATATTCCTTTGATAATGAATGTGCTATATTTATGAATTATTTTGATCGAATAAACTTATATAAAGATCATTTTGGTTTGGATGATATCTCTTTAGATAATGTTTGGAAAAGTCTGACATTACTTTTTCATCGTATTATATTGTCTATATATAGAAATGGTTATTCAAAAGAAAAGCGTATATATATGCTTTCCAGTGTATTGAAACAGTATAATTCTTGGATTAAGCAGTATTTTTCTCCTGAATATAAAGTTGATAAAGTATTAAAATCAATATTACTCAATAAGCGATATTATCTTTTCGACAGATTAATGGCGATACTCTTGAGGATTAAATTTCAAAAAATGTTTGGGTCTGTTGTATGATGAATATATTATTTCTATATCCTAGAATGTTTCATCCCCATCGTGGGGGAATCGAACGAGTGACCGACTTGCTATGCCGTGAATTCTTGAATCGATCATATCGCGTCTTTTATTTAAATAGTATACGAGAAGAAGCATTAATTGAATATTCCTATCCGGTTCCGGTGTTTTTCTTCCCTTATCCGATTGATGATTTGGAAAATAATGGTATTTATTTTAAGGAGTTCCTGCAATCACATCAAATTGACGTTGTGATAAACCAGGACCCCATAGCATATCATGCTCTATTCCGATATTCTAAAGATATGAAGGGAGTACATGTTATATCGGTGGTCCACAATACTCCGACTTGGATTTACGACTATCTTTTGCCGCTAACCGTAAGGTTAAGGAATGATACAATTATTGAAAGATTTAAAAGTGTTGCCCGTTACCTTAAAGTTCCCGGAATAAAAAGAGATTATCTTAACCGATTGAAAGACTGCTATAGGGATTGCTTTGATTACACCGATTTTTTATGCTTGTTATCTTTAAAATTTATTCCCGATTTAGAAAGGGTATATAAGGGGGAGTTATCAAAGATTATCGCTATTGGTAATCCAAATACCTACACTACAAAAGAAGAAATAGCTTTAACATCGAAAAAAAAACAGTTATTATATGTCGGAAGGGTTGAATGGTATCAGAAACGAACTGATAGACTGGTATATATATGGAAGCACCTTTATCAGAAGTTTCCGGATTGGGAGTTGGTCATAGTAGGTGATGGTCCTATTAGAGATGATATGGAAAGAAAATTTTCACAGATTGAGCGAGTCAGATTTACCGGATATCAGGATCCTGATTTGTATTATCGGGATGCAGGCATATTATGCCTCACAAGCGATTTTGAAGGCTGGCCCATGGTACTTATGGAGGCTATGACTTTTGGTACGGTTCCTGTTATTTTTAATTCTTTTGCAGCAGCAACCGATATTCTGGATGAAGGAAAAACAGGAATATTGGTGCCTCCTTTTTCTTTAAAAGAGTATGTGCGAAAATTAAGTCTCATTATGAGTGATGATCATTTAAGAATGGGAATGTCCCAGTCATGTGTTAACGAAGTTAAAAAATTTGACGTAAAACGAATCGTAGATCAGTGGGAAGATGTTTTTCGATCATTTGAATCGGGAGCTTAATTTCAATTTACTCATTCCTTTGTGCGTAAGTTCTCTTATACCGGGACTGAAAATATATAGAATAATGAAGGTTATGCTTCCATACGAGAATAGATTTATTATTCCAAAAAGTATCCAATGCCCAAATGACTTTTCCGGAGTGTATGCATGTTCCGGTAGCAAAAAATAGCAAATGAACGCAGGTAATGATATAAGCAGTAGGTACTTGAGATAATTAACCCAATATTGACTTACAGATTTTTTAAACCCTTTATTATAGAGAAAATATGGTTTCCATAAACATACAATTGCCATTAAGCTTATGATACTTCCCAATAATATACCGGGAAGCCCCCAATAATAACCTGCGACAATTGTCACTATTAAGTTTAGAATAACTTCTGTAATGGGAGCCCATGTATCGTAAAATAGGCCATAACCAAAGATAAATTGATCTGTAGCCCCTCGTGTGAATCCAATAAAAGAATTGATAATAAGCAGCACTAATACTAATGGAGATAATACATACTCTCTACCTAACCATAATGAAATAAACGGTTCTGTAAGTTGGAACAGGCAAAAAGAAATGACTCCGGCAATGAAGAAGCGGATACTTAGTAGTTGCCAAAAGACTTCTTGAATTCGCTTTTGATTGTTCTCTGCTACCAGATTACCTACTCCTGCGTTGGTACTATTTAGCAAACCATTGATAAATAAAGTAATCTTATCTATGATAATAGTGTAATTACCGTAGTATGCAACTGTTTTCAACGAAACGAAGGTGTATATTAAAAATGGTGCAGTTTGACTTTGTACAAATCCGGCTATTTTGTGCACAAAAATTTGCTTGGTATATTTCATCACATCCGGATATTGATTAAAAAGCTCTTTTCCTTTTTTTACTTCACTTTTTAACCACGGGTATACTTGCTTGACCTTCCAATCCAAGATAATGGCATAGGCAATACCCAAAAATAACTCCATGCTAATCCATATATAATAGTTACCGGTATAATAGACCAAAGCCATTTGTAAGAGAGTTTTTATGATTATTGCCCCTTGATAATAGGCGGTTACCATATATTCGTTTTGATCTGCACCTAAAAGCGTTTGTTTATAGTTGGCAAAATAACCGATCAATGAACTGGCGAGATATGAGAAATAAGCGAAATAGATAACTTTCAAATCAAATACATTATTGGGGAAAATAAGAGGGAGGAAGCAAGCCAAAATACACCCGGTTCCCAAAATGATGAATCCAATCCGTCTATAGATATATCCGAAAACAGAAATAATTTCATTAATCTTTGTTTCATTGTGTTCAAATAGCGGCTTATACAAGACGTAGCCAATTGCACTCCCAATCCCCAATTCAGCTAAATTTAGAAACCCTAATAAATTGAGTAATGTTCCTGTAAGCCCCATAAAATCCGCTCCCAAAGTATCAAGAAAGATCTTTCGTGAGAAAAAAGAAATCCCGAGGGTCACGAAATAGAAGACGAGGTTGACCCTTGCATTTAACAATGACTTTTGCAAACGCGATTTCTGTGGCATTTTGTTTATTTTTTTATTTTAAAGCAAAGATATATATATTTTTCTATCTTTGTATAATTAATCTTATAAGTGTGAGTTGTTAAGTTTGCAGGATTGTTTAGCCGGTAAAATAGAATTTCATGGTATCAATAATAACAGTTAATTATAACGGGTGGAAGGATACTTGTGAGCTGATTGCCTCTTTGAAGAAGTATGAAAGATATCCTTACGAGGTAATAGTTGTGGAAAATGCCTCGGCGGGTGATGATGCCCAAGAAATACGTGTAAGATATCCTGATATCAATGTGGTATGTAGTGATAAAAATTTAGGCTTTGCCGGAGGCAATAATCTCGGTTATCAAAATGCAAAAGGCGATTATCTGCTTTTTCTTAATAATGACATCATCATTAAATCGGCTATTCTGGAACCAATGGTCCGAAGATTACAAGATCCGGCTATAGGAGGAGTATCTCCTATGATTCGCTTCTCATATCCCCCTTATGACGTACAATATTACGGTCATCAAAAAATGACTCCTATAACTCTGAAACATTCCACTCCTGCTTATGATGTGGCGCATCCCGAAAAATACCTGAAAGATAGAGAAGTGGAAGTGATGCATGGTGCTGCCATGATGGTAAGAAGAGATGTCATTGAAAAGGTAGGATTAATGAGTGAAGCTTACTTCCTTTTCTATGAAGAGTTCGACTGGAGTTATCGCATCTTAAAGAAACAATTTAAGATATGGTATGAGCCAGCCTCGTTGGTGTTTCATAAAGAGGGACAATCTATAGGTAAAGTCACTCCAATGAGAGCATACTATTTAAGCCGGGGACGCGTGCTCTTTGCCCGACGGAATCTGGATGGTTTCAATAAACTCTTATCATGCATTTACCTGACTACAGTTGTGATGGTACGCAATGTATTGGATTATGCCAGGCAAGGTAGGTGGGATATGCTTAAGGCTGTGTTTTCAGGTTCCGTTAACGGACTATTTGCGCGAAAAGAAAGAAATAATCACTAAATGAGATAAAAGATGATACCGAAAGTAATTCATTATTGTTGGTTTAACAACGCCCCCATACCGCCGAGTTTGCGTGTATGTATGAATTCATGGAAAAAAGTATTGCCGGATTATCAATGGCGGTTATGGGATCTAAACGCTTTTGATTTAAACTCTCTCTCTTGGACGAAAGAAGCATACGAAGCCAATGCATTGGCTTTTGTTGCTGACTATGTACGGTTGTATGCGTTGTATACCGAAGGCGGTATTTATATGGATACCGATGTTTTGGTGAAGAAATCTTTCGATCCTTTCTTGTCTTATGGCTTTTTTACTGCTATCGAATATCACCCGGAAATGATTGAAGGTGATGAACTAGCTGATGAACGGTTGGAGTCGGATGGAACAAATCGCTTTCCCGGTACGAGAGTACCCGGGCTAGGGTTATTGTCGGCTATATTGGGCTCTGAAAAGGGACATCCTTTTATGGCGGAAGCCATGAAGTTCTATCAAGACCGTCATTTCATACAGGAGGATGGGAGTTGGTATACTAACGAAATCGCCCCTGACGTATTGGCATTAGCCGCCGAAAAGTTCGGCTTAAAGTATAACCGGTTTATAGAGCAAGTACTTGACGAGCGTATTCTGATTATGCCTTCACGCATGCTTGGTGCTGCTTATGTTCAGGTTACTGAAGATACTGTAGCTGTGCATCTGAGTAAAGGAAGCTGGCGGAAGCGAAATTGGCTAAGAAGTATCCTGACGAAAGTAAACTTCTATCGAAAAATATTTAAAGCAAAATAAGATATCTATTTTACATATTACCATTTTTCTTTCTTTACGTCGAAACAAGGGCATTGCTTTGTCCATTCCATAGGTTCTATTTCGCCGTTACCGTTTAAGTCGGGACTGAGGTCGCGATGACCGATTACTTTGGCTCCCGGATAATCGGATAACAGCACACGGACAAGCACGCGTAATGAATGGCGTTGCCATGGGGTACGGGTGTCTTTTGCCAAACCGTGAATATCCAGACCACCTTCGTAGCAGATGCCGATGGAGTGGGCGTTGTATCCGCGGGCATGTGCACCGGCTTTTTCGAGAGGACGGGTGGATTTTATGTCGCCATTGCGACGAATATAGAAGTGATAACCTATGCCGTCCATCCCACGCAGACGGTGCGCTGCTTCCAAATCGCGTTCCGTAAAGGTGCGGTCTTCGCGTGTGGCACTACAATGAATCACTATTAAATTGATTGTTCTCATTTTTCTTGATGTTTTATGGTTTGTTTCAACTACTATTAAAGAAATCTTAGTTACTGTGTTGCAGCATCGCAATCAGCAGTTGTATTTCGCTTCAATTAAAAAAGGGAGCCGGAATGTTTTTTAATGCTATCCTGACTCCCTTAACTCACATTATTCTTCTTTTGTGAAGAATTAGCCTACTACCATGGCATGCGCACTGAGTGCTCCCAGTATTGCGGATGCTACTGCGATAATGACTTTCAAAATGGTGTCCCAAGCTGTCTTTTTCATTTTCTTTTCCTTTTTTTACAGTTACTACTTTTTGTTGAATTTTGATGCTCTGATTCTCAGCCTCTTTTATTGCATTCAGGTGCTTCCTGTGCAGCATTTACTGCTTACACGCAGCTGTATACTTTCTGTACGGTTTTTTCTGCTTATGCATAACTACGTGCTCCCTGTATAGTATTTCTGCTTACGCATGGCTATGTGCTTTCTGTACGGTCATATACTACATGTTAGTATGGCTTACGCATGAGTTGCCTGCTGTCTTATCTCTTATGCACAATTCCCAATGCGGCTACTTCAACGGGCTATCAGGCATTTCTTACAGGGATCCAGCCTGAATACGTACTTGCTTTGCGTGAAATGGTTATCCTAACGGATTATCATCTTTTCCGCCACCTGTATTACCGCTATCTCCGCTATTTCCGCCAGGTGTGTTAGTGGTTGTTTTGGGTGATTCCAAGTCGAAGATGATGTTGTTTGATGCACTTTTTGTCGTAGCTATCGAATCGTTCACCAATCGCAAGGCATTATCTGCTTTAAAGCGGATATTTACACGCTCGATGTTTCGGATGGTGCAGTCTTCCTTCTTTTCTGTAGGAGAGCAACCCAAGGTGATGTAGAAAGTGCCGAATCCGTCCAATTTCACACGGTTACCATCGCATAATACACTTCGCATGCTGCGTACAATAGATTTTATTACATGTTCCACGTCCTCGGCGGAAAGTGATCCGATGCCTTCTATTTCACTGGAGAGGCGTTGGATGTCATAGGTCTTTGAATCTCCCGACTTTTGCTTTAGGGAGGTTACCATAGGGGAATTGAGATCCCCCAACTTTTTACGGCGCTGATAGCGCACTACGGTTACTTTGGCCATAACACTTTGGTTTAAGTTAATATTACGAGTTGAAACGAAAGAAGAAAAGAAAAGAGGCGATGCTCTCCCGGGTTGCAAATAGTGTTATCCTTATTCTACTGCTGTTGAGTTTGCTCTGCTCGTTTTGCATTTACATCTATTTGTTGTGAAATATGCTTCTTTAACATGAAAGGATACGCACTCTTATTCTTCTCTTTTATTTCGTTGATACAAAGTTAATGCACCGCAATATAGTGTATTGAGGTTGATGTATGTAGGCGGAGGTTTACTCTGTTTTACTGAGGATATGTGAGGCTTATGTTTTAATATTTCTTCTTATTTTAGTATATTTGTTATGGCATTAAAGCAATAGAGGCTATTTCACTTTATAGCTGAAAATCTGACATTAAAAAGATTGGTCATGATACTAAAAGAAGAGAAGAAGGAGACGATGGGTGAAGTTGCTTTTCCCATACGTAGTTATGGTAAGGGAGAACTGGCTTTGCTCTATATCGATGGGGTACAGCAGCAGACAGCTGTGAATCAGTTTAATAGATGGATACGGACATTCCCGGGATTGGAAGAGCGTTTGCTCGAAACGGGTATGAGCCGCACCGGCAGGCGTTATACTCCTGCGCAGGTACGGCTCATTGTTAATGCATTGGGGGAGCCTTGACAGATTCAGCATTGAAGAACGCCGCGTATCGGACTATTATTGATGTGTTTTTATGAGAGTCATTGTAATGACTTCGCACACGCCAATAATATCTTACTTAAACCCAGCTCTCCGTATCGAAAACCGTGTTGACAGGGCCAGGGGCATCGTTGCCATAGATATGGGTGGGGCCTTCTTCGCACGACCAGTAACGACCGTTTGCCCTGTTATACACAAAGTAGGCTTTTCCCTTAGAGCCTAAATGCTTGAATTTTACCTTATCGATGTGGACGGTAACCATACCTTTGTCATCGTCCCGCTCTACGATAATGCCAAAATCTGCTTTATTAAAGAAATCGGCACTACCGGATATATCCTGCATTTCTACGTGGGGGCGCTTTCCCGTCGCCGGATCGCGGTTGATTTTACGCGGGTGGGCTACCAATATCACCAGACATCCATACTGGACGGCGAAGCGGCTCAGTGTACTCAGAAGTGACGAGAGGTATTGCAGCTCAGTCTGATTGGGCGGCAGATGCTGGTCGATGCGGTTGAGCGGATCGATAACCAATATCCGGATGCCTTTACGAACCACCAGTCCGCGAGCTTTCTCGAGGATTGTTTCCAATGAGTAATCATCATTACCGGGCAGGATGTGAAAGACGTTGTCGGTGAGAAAATGTTCGGCCCTGTCGTAAAGATCGTCGGTCATGCCTACGTTGGGTGCAAAGCTGAAAGCTGTCAATTTCTCCGCTAGCTTACGCAAGTGGTAGACTATGGGTATGTTTTCGGGACTGAAGAAGCCGGTTTTCCATCCGTGGCGCAGGCAGAGTCGCAATACCAGTTCGTCCACCCATTCCGATTTGCCATCACCGGGCTGACCGCTGACCACCATGAGCCGTTTTAGCTCGAACGTACAGTTTTTATCAAAGTTCTCCCATCCTGTTTCGGCTCCTTTCCCCACGCCGTTTTCGTAGAGCGCACGTAGTTCGGCATGTAAGTCCTGAGCAGTGAATATACCTTCAATAGGTACCTCTTCAGCCTGCTCCAACGCAATGCGGAGACTTTCACAGCCGTATTTCACCAAATGTTCATTGGCGTCTTTACATCCCTCTCCGTAGTGCAACACACGACAGCGCTCGGCACCGAAACGGCGGATCAATTCATCGCGCAACTTCATGCCGGGGGCATCGGCATCGGTGGCAATGAATACCGTGTGCTTATCATCGAAATGAGTATCAATAAAGCGTTCCATCCACGTCAGATTGCCGTTGGCACCGGCCGGTACCGAGATGACATCTTTTCGTCCGATAGCCATAAACGAAGCAGCATCCAGTTCACCTTCGGTAATGATGCATTCGGGCGTGCCCAGTATTCCGTCGAGGTGATAGGGGATGAGTTCGGCGTCTTTCACCATTTTGAAATACTTTTGTCCGCTACGCGATTTGGTGTTGACCAATTCGCCGTTTTCAAAATAGTTGAAGCAGATGCAGTTCTCATTTTTGCCCGATTGCGGCATATATTCCATCTGTTCGGTGATGCGGAGTTCACGTATTACCTTTTGCGGAATGCAGCGTGTCTCTACCAGATAACGTTCCGTCTTTTCAGAGAGTGTGGTCTTGCGCCCGTCGAATATGGGGCGTTGGAAATGCGAAGGCACGGGGGTGCTTCTTTTCCGCCTTTCTTCTTTCATGCGTTTTTCGCGAAGTTCGGCTTCATCCGGCACATACACTTTCCAGTTGCAATGATGACAGAAACAGAGTCCCGTATCAATATTGACGGACAGAGATTTATCCCCTTTGTGATGTCGTGTTTCGTTGCAGTTGGGGCAGATTGTTTTTACTTGGCCGCTAATACGACCGTGAACATCAATGTGATATGAGTTAAAATTTCTCATGGATTATTTTGAGTTTATAATAATAGTTAGTTTCTTTTATGCCTAAGAAGGTGTGAATTATCCCACTTCCCGGTCCTGTTCTGCTGTGCTGTCAACACATTTGGCAGGGAGCTATCTTGATGCTGACAGGCCGAATTTTTCTGTCTGCGATGATGACAGCTCTGGCAATCGGGCAGTACGATTGTATCCGACCACATTAACAACCGTCTCCAGCGGTATTAGCTATTCGCTCGAAGCTGTTTAGCAACTGGCTTCGGGTATTTTAGCAACCAGCTCAAACGATTGTACCCATTGGCTTGGGGCTGTTTAGCAACCGGCTCCGACGAGTCCATCCACTGGCTCCTGTAGCATAACCCAGTGCCTCCGGGCAGTTTACCCACTGGCTCCGACAATGCAAGCAACCGGCTTGGACAGTGTTGTAGTCTCTGGCTCTTTGTTGATTAAGCTTGCTTTGCTTGTTAGTGCATCTTTGGCTTTTTTTCCAGGCATCTACGATGCTTAGTCAGGCTAAAATATTTTATTTTGCCGGCTATTTAAAGGGGAGGACATTATCTTGTGTCACCCATTTCCGAGTGGTTTTGTTCCACACGGCACAATCATTCGGGCGGGGAGGTGCATCATGGGGTATGGGCTCGCCACCATAAGTCCGGTGCCCGTCGATGAAGCGTTCATGGCAATAGGCGGAATGTTTGCTTTTGCATCCGACATCGAGGGTGAGCAGGTAATCGTGCAAAGCAATTGATGTTCGGTTACCCGCTGCTGTATAATTGGCAAAATACTTTTGCACATCGCTCATTGTGAGTAAATTGCCTCCTTTTCCGTAAAGGATTATATGCCGGCGGAATTCTGCCACAGCCTCTTTGTAATATCGCTTAAGCAGCCCGCCATACCCACTTTTCATGCAGGCAATATCCACCCACATACTGTCAAGGCGCATGTCGTCGACCAATCGCTGCCAAGAGCAGACGGGAGTAACCGGATTGTCGTCGGAAATGCTTGGGAAAGAATCGATAGTCTTGTCAACAACAGCAGCAGTTTCTTCTTTTTCTTCTGTTGTTGTTGTTATTTTATTCTCTATATTCTCTTTATAAGGAATAATGGTTTCTTTTAAGTCGTTGTTAATTAGCTTGTTATTGTCTTTTTCCGTTGTTTGAAAATTCTTTTTTTCATCGAAAAAGTGTTGTTTTTGGGCAGTAAAATTCTGATTATTCACCGTTTTTGGTTCTTTTTCAGCGTTTTCTTCTTCATCTTTTTCCTTACTATCCGATGATTTTATCCGGTTTACTTCGAGCTTTTGAGGGGCAATATTTTCTTCACACTCCTCACATTCTTTTTGCGCCGTTGCCGGTGAATCTTTCTTTTTGCGAATATTCAGATCAAGATTTGTGAAATAGCCGTTTTCTACTTTAAACAGACCGAATTCCGTTATGATTTTCATCATATAGCTATAAGAGAATCCTTTCTCTACAAAATGTCTGAGATACTTTAGTTCCGCCATTGGTTCGGGAAGTATGCTGAGCTTTTCAATAATATACCAATACGTACCATAAGCTTTTGCACCTTCCTGCTTCACCATTGTTTGAATTCTTGGGTCGTTCCATGCAGTGATCTGATGCTTCAAATAGTAAAATCTGTCCATTGTTGTTGTTCTTTAAAGAATTAGAAATTTTGATTATTGATTAATCGGCTTAAAAGGGAAGGACGTCGTGTACTCACTATGTAGAAGAATGCATACCTTCTTCAGGCAATCTTTCTCATTAAAAACTGTGTGATAAAAGTAGTAATAAAATAGATCTTTTTTAGAGAGTAAATGTACACTATTATGCCTTTGATAGGGCCTTATGATGCGTTAGAATAGTATGGGAGGTTGTTCTAAATATTCATTGCTTAATGAGAGTGTACAGTGGCGTGTTTTAGTATTTATTAAGACTTTTGTTTGTGCAAAGGAGGGGAGTGGTTGTGGACGGAAAAAACGTGCATTTGTTTAATTAGCTAACAATTAAAGTTTTTTCTTTTTACCGTTCATTTTTTCAGCATTGTGCTTGTAACCTTTCGTCACGTTGCGTAGATGTGCTAATGCACGTTCTTCACGGGCGCTGATTTCTGTCTTACTATCCAGTAAGCTCATTACACACTTGGCCATGATTTCCAAAACCGCTATTTCAGTTTTTTCATGTACCGTTTCTTCATTCAATAGGAAAACGATCTCTTCGTTGAGAGAGACCTCCAAACTAATTTTTTATCATTATCTTATTAAAAAAAAGCAATGCGAAAGTACAAAATATAGAGAGAAGGGAAAAATATAAAGTACTAAATTCTTCTTTGCTTTTCAGTTTCCTCTATAGCCTGGTATATACTATTCACACTATGGCCCCAACTGTGAGTATGTGCAAATGCTATTCTTTTTTCTTTGAGTTCTTTATCACCAATCTCTTTTAAGCTTTCATAAAGAGCGGAGATCCATTCATTCTTGCCTGTAGCCAAGTAAGTGTATCCGGTAAAGACATCACGCATAGTGTGCGTACTGGTAGCCACTACCGGTTTACCCATGGCTAAGTATTCATCTATCTTCAAAGGATAATTGCCATCAGTAATGGGGTTGACAGCTTGTGGATTGATGCAGACATCGAAATATTGGATATATTGGGGAAGCTCAGCTATATCTTTGCTTCCAAGAAAATAGGTGTTTTCTTGTTGGTGGAGTGCATGCTGGTGAAAATGCTCATCTTCAGGTCCCACAAAGACAAAGCTGAATTGGGGAAGCTGGCGAGTGATTTCATAAATAAGTGCACTATTCAACCGGCTCTCTAGTATGGCTCCTGTATAACCGATGATAGGCGAGGGGATGCGTTCCATATCGGTGGGTTTACTCCACGATTTGGATGCGTCGTAGAGCTCAAGGTTTACGCCTGTATTCAGCACGTAAGTATTGGGGTTCATCGGTCGCAACTGTTCGGCAAAATAAGAAGAATTGGCCAGTACAATATCCGATTCACGGACAAGCGCTTCTTCTGCACGAGGACCGTGTTTCTGCCAATAGGGAAATCCAACGACAAAATCCCGTCTGTAATAGATTGAGATAGCAGGATGAATGTACTCCTTCAAATATCTACTTCGGAAAAGGTCGGTATCGATGAGATGGATATAATTTTTAAAGCCCAGTTGTGTAGCTTGCTCTAGGATCCATTTTCCCATTTTACGGTTGTTAATCCGATTAAAGAAATCGAATAGTTGAGCAGGTAACTTGTTGACGGATAATAGGGTAAAAGGGCAATCGAGTATCCACAGATTTTCGTTTATTTTTCTTAGAGGTGAAGCTTTACCTTCCAATACATCCATTCTACGGCGAAACTCATAAGTATTATTTTTCTTCGAAGACAAAGCATTATGTACTCGTGAAGCAATGTCGAGCGGGGTGCTGACAAAGAGCACTCTATTCTTTTTTGATATCTCCAGGGCGGAACTTTTTATTGTACTGCCAATTTCAATATCCCATGCCTGCGAACTGGTAATGATAAAGTCCCTTTTTTCCATAATTTGAATTTTAGAATACTATTCTATGGATATTGCATTTCCTTCTGTATTTCAGCATAAATGCGTGAATAAGCTTCAGCTGTTTTTGCCCATGAAAAGCTTCTGACTCTATTCAGTCCGTGCGCCACTTGCCTGTCGCGGAAAGCGTCATCTTCTTCCAAACGTAAGATGGCATCTGCAATTGCTTCAGGATTGGTAGGATCTACAAGAAGATCGCTGTCGCCTGCTATTTCGGGTATGGCGGAAGTATTGCTTGTTACCACTGGTGTGCCACATGCCATCGCTTCCAGAATGGGAATTCCGAAACTTTCCCGTAGGGACGGATAGAGAAAAGCAAATGCAGCATTATACAGCATAGGCATATCATTGGTGTCGATGTAGCCCGGATATGAAAGATATGGCTTAATATGATAAATATTCTCTTTTTTCAGTATTTCGTACAGATATTCCTCTTTTAAATCTGCTATAAGCATCGGCCGCTTTATCCTTGATTTTTGCAGGTATATACTATAGGCTTTCAGCGTGCATGCAGTATTTTTTTTAGGATCGGTGTTTCCAAGAAAGAACAAAAAATCCGGTCTAGGGGTGTATTCACCCACAACATTCATGTCTATTTCTTGTATTTCACGGAAACGCGGATTATAACCGTTGTATATTGACGTGATTTGCTGCTCCGGTAATTTCATTACTCCGCGGATGCGATTGCATTCAAACTGTGATACAGTGACAACTTTTTTACAGTTTTTTAGGATACGTGGTACGACAAGCTTGCGGTAGTAACGTCCCATTTCCTGATAAAGAGACATACTGCGTCCTACTTTAGGCTCCATGTATATGATGTCATGCAATGTGAGCACTAGAGGAACCGGGCAATTTAGGGGAGCTGTATTAGAAGTACAGTGGAGTAGGTCTATTCCCAAGCGTTTTACAGCTAACGGTAATGCTATTTGCTCCCATAGAGGATAAGAAGGACATTTCACTTCCACGATAGAAAGATTGGGGCTTTCCTCTAGACAATGACAATCTTGTCCGGGTGCGGTAATGACAAAGTATTCATTGCCATCATCTAGCTTTTCCAAATGACGAATCATTTCCAAGGCAAAGAAATCCATCCCATGTTTATTAGGGCGAAAAATCCGTTGGGCTTCAATGGCTATCCTCATGGCTATTTTTTATTTTCTCCTTTTTTTGTTTTCTGCTCTTTACCTGCCTTTTCTTTTGTTCTTCTCTTTCTGGCAAATAAGTTTTTAAAATGGCTAAGTCCGGAAGCAAAAACTAATATGGGAAGAGCCCAAAATGCATGTCGGAATTGTTTGCTTATCTCACCTTCGGGGAGAGCCATCAGGAAAGCAAAGACAGTAGCAATAATCAGACCGTACCATTTAAAAGACAGTTGCCAATCGAGCGCAGTGACAATCACAGTGAAAATTATTAGATAAGCTAGTAAGAATAACCGTGAAGGCAGTATCCATTGGAACAGTTTATTAGCATAATCCCATTCACCTTTCAGTAGTGCGATCGGCAAATGACGTAAGCCGTAAAACGTACTGCTTTTTTGGGTGTTTACCCAACCGACGCGTTCGTCTTCGTAGCTATTGGCACTTTCCACTTTTTTGCTGTAGCAGACTACTTCTTCAAGATATTCTATATAAATATTTTCTTTTAGAAAAGCGGCTTCAATAGCTTTACTCAGATCTTGTCCCTTTAGTGTGGGGCAGATGCGATGGAATGTACTGAAGTCGAAGGCCATAGCAGATCCTATTAAAGCCGATGATAGGCCCATTCGGGTATGTCCTTTCCGGAATATATTGTTATTAATCTCTTCGCTGGTAGCATTAAGAATAGCAATTTTGGTAGTGAGATTTTCTGTCATAGGGTGGGCTTGTATAGCGTCACATCCGGCATAATAAGCATCGTTAAACAAGTCGAGAGCCGTAGGCACTATGCGATTGTCCGAATTGAAAAGAATGACCATATCATATTCATCAGGAGCATATCGTTCCATAACTTGCTGAATGGCATATACTTTTGTACATTCTTCTTTATCCGGCACAACAATGTTCACAGGCATCTTCAATAAAGTAACGATGTCTTCTTCTGATAATTGGGAAGCTGCTATAGCCACTGCATATTTATCACTGGGATATTGCTGCGTATCTAAAAAATAATTAATTGACTGAATAACTTCTTGTCCATTTCTAAATACATTGAATAGTACTAGAAAGCGATGTTTTATTTTCGTTTCAGGATAAGGATTTTTATATTTAGCCAACGAAAATAGAGCGCAAACGAATAGATAAATGACCGGAATGGATAATAGTAAAAACAACAACGCATCTGTTATTTGGAGTGCATTATTATTTTCATCCATCCACCAATCGGGATTAAATAAAGAAAAAATGTCATTCATATCTTATTGTTTTTTATTTTCAATTAATTCCGGACTCATCTGTCTATCTATATAGGGTCCATTCAATACAAAAGCTAGAGCAGCTGCTATGAGAAAATTGTTTGGGGGTTGTCCCATTCCTTCGCCTGCATATCCATTAAGCCACATGCCGAACACCCCACACAATAGGGCCGCAAGAGTCTGTCTCAACTCTCTATTACGAACTTTAAACATCACAACGTAACAGCATCTGATGAGTACTGCTGCATATATGGCTATATAGAGTACAAGGCCTATATAGCCGGTCTGCGTCCAGATAGAGACATAATATGAATCGGGGGGAATCGTGTTCTCGTAGACTTCATCTTCAAACTGTTGAAGTCGTGGTACTCCTTCTTGTATGCCTGCCCCCCAAGGGTGATTAAGTATGAATTCTTTAATTATCTTTTGATTTTCCAAACGTACTGCGAACGATTGATCTTCTGTGGGGCGAAAGGCGGTACGCATGCGGCGAATCAACGGATTATCGTTGCCTATATTTGTGAAGGCAAAGAATATAAAGAATGCCGCCCCCATGGCAATTGATGCTATAATCGTCTTAATGTTCCGACTGATAAGGCAGTAAAGTGCAAGTCCACCTATTGGAATGACAATGGCACTACGAGTACCAGAAAGCAACATTCCTATGATTCCCATTATGGTAATGGCAAAGTAAAATATGCGCATATATCTGCTATGGGTATGAATAAATAGAATGCCATATACAATGACTACCATGCCCATGTTTGCTCCAAAATTACCAGCATCGCTAAATATTGAAAAATAGCGGATTCCTGTGCTTATAATATGTGTGTACCAACTCCCGTTCATGAGCCATTCTGTCTCGGCCGCATCAAACCAGCGGAATTTCTGATATAATAATTTTACGAAAGCCGTTATTGTAAATATCCCGATCAATATAAGCCCTTTTTTTAGGACTTTGGGATTGTCCGCTAGCAAAGAAGATAAGATATAGAGAGCGGGAATTCCTAGCAGCCAATTCCGGACTCCCATTATTACATGTTCTTCGCGAGTCGGAGTATTTGCCATAACTACTAAAATGTATAGCATCCAAACGACGTAACTCAGTGTAAGTATGTTAATGGCATTTGGAAAATGAATGGCAGCTTCTTTCCTCCAAGCATTAAATAATACGCATAGGAATAGATATACGAGCAAAATATCTAGAAAAAGACTGATACCATCATGACGGCTATATCTCATTATAGCAATCAAATAATAAGATAGAGTTGCATATAATGCATAACCCAGTCGCGGATAGCGCATGCTGTAAATAAATACTATAGCTACAATGGGTACTCCTATTATAATGAATGCTACCAGTAATTTTTGGAATACGAGAGCATACGCCAAAGCACACAGTCCGGCTATAAACAAACCGTAAGTAAACAGTTTTGGCGAAATATCCCTTTGTTCGTATATAGATGCCATTGTTTCTTATTTATTATTTTACGGCTGCTTTTCTGGATGTTAATCCTAGTTGAGACAGTCGGCTGAATAAGCTATGCATTGGTGTCTTGGGGGGTAATTCACCTGTAAATGATTCTACTACTTCGCGGTCGGCATTGTTGAGATAGAAGAAGAATGGGCGATCTTTCAATGCTTCCTTAATAGGTTGAAGAGTAGCATTATCACTATCGCGCCACAACCGGCATGCATTGGCCACCAGTAAATTTACATCTGCTTCTTTTAAAACTTCCAATGGAATGGAATTACGGCTAGCCGCAGGGTATTCCACTAATATGATGTCTGCATCTTTTTCAGCGTCATTTCGTTGCCAGAAATCGGCTAAACGCCTTGCATTTACATATTCTTGATTGGAGATTTCAAAATCAACTCCGGCTTTTACTACCCGTACACGTATCTCTTCACTCTTCCAGTATTCCACAAAATATTTTGTTAAGAAGCTTTTGCCTTCACCTCTTTCCATGCTGATAAGATTAATAATTGTAGGGCGTCCGGTCTGCAGGTAATTATTCAACTGGCGACAACAATATCCCGCCGCGATACGATTACACATACGGAGGAATCCTCTGAACTTGAGATTACTGGTTCCGTTGAAAGCTGCAATAACAGGAAGTCCGGTAAGCCTTCTGCTTCGAATAGGATCTCGCAATGTACGATCGAGTACTTCAACGAATAAAAAGTAACCTGTAATAAACACTAAACTTCCAATAAATGCAATAAGTACATATATTGCTCGTTTTCGACCATTATCTGTTAGAGGGAAGTCCGGGGGAGTAATGGTTTGCAAGTTGCTGGTACTCATTTCAATGTTTTTCAATCGTAAGTTAGCATTGGCGAGGCCGCTTAGTTGTGTTCGGTAGTTGTCTTCTGCTATTCCGATAGAACGCTGCTTGCGATTGACTTGCGTACCAATGGGAGACATGTGGCTATATTGATCGAATATGTCATTCTGACGTGTTTGTAGGACTTTTAATTCAGCTTTTGCTTTTGCTTCGCTGACCAAAGCCATCAACCATTCGTCAATCATATTTTTTATGCCTACACCTTCTTTTGAGAAATTATATTCATTCAAATTATCCGAAATATGGCTGATATTCTCTTCTGCTTTTTTTAAGGCTCTTTTATCATTGTTTATATTTTGGCTTTCACTCCTTGCCTTATCCGAAACAAATATCTCTTGTTCCATAATATTCTGATTCAAAGAGCTGACTTTCTCCAATTCTTTAAGTAAGTCGGTATTATTTCGTATAATCTTAGCACGGATGTCCATCTTGTCTTCAAGCATCTTCCGAAGTGAAGTAGCACCTTGATAAACACGTTCAACTTGCTCCAAACGATCATCAACTCCATATCTAGTGCCGGCGAGAGCTTTAGTTTCTTCGCCATAATTGATAACTCTTTCTTGAACGGAATAATTCATCAAGTCATCTTCTTGCTTATCCAGCTCTATTTTAGCCAATCTTACTTGCTCTTTGAAATAAGCAATTACATCTTGGGTTGCTTGAAAGCGTAGGACTTCGTATGCTTTTATCAATTCGTCAATAAGAATACTAATGGTTTGCTGAGTGATACCCGGATCGGCTGATGTATAGGTAATATTAAGTATATCACTATTACCCGCACGCTTTATATCAATTTGATCCATTGCTGCCGCACTGTAAAATGCACCGGGACGATTGAATATGGCATAAACAAAGTTTGTAGGACTCACTTTATCGTATGCTTTCAAGTTCGCAATGGTTTTGTCCAAGCTTTTTCTATCAACCAAAGCCAAAACCTCTTTCGGTGTTGCTTGCTTAAGTTGCCTGTAATTCTTAGCTAAAATGTACTGATTATCCTTCCAGTCTTGTCCGTAGGTGAGGGCGGTGCCCAATAGACGAACAGAGACCTTCTTCAATGTACCGGGAGATTTGGCAATATTAATAAGGTTGTCAAAAGTACTGTTGATGGCTGCATAATTAATAGTACTTCCGTCTAGTGAAGTACTATTAGTAACTCCTGCGTATATACTACTTTTTACGGTATAACTGAAAGGAAGAAACTGAGTGAAGTATACAACCAACCCTGTAACAAATAAACTTCCCCATAGCAACCAGTAGCGGATGCGGTAAAAGAATTGTGATATGAATCGTGCAATATCCATTGATTTGCGATTATTTATCTTTGATAATCTTTACATTGGTCAACATCTCAAGCAAAATGATAGAGTTATGCAGAGCAACACGGCTTTCTTCATAAGTCGTCACGGCTCCTGTACGACGGGCTCTTTCAATTGCTAATGTTGAGATATCCAAGGTTCCGTTAACAAAATTATATTCCAATATTTTCATTTGGGCGTTATATAAGGCTGCTGTTTCAGCTTTTGCTTTAATAGTAGCTAATTGTTCTGTCACAGAGTTGTATGCTTCAAGTATTTTCAACTTTCTTTCCTCCATCACTTCATCTTGAGTGTATTGGAGTTGTTCAATATTATAGCGGTAGTTCTTTAATTTCAAAGGTCGGTTAATAAGATCACCGATTCCTACGTTAACGCTGGCACCTACATTAAATGTGTGTTGAGCACTGGACATCGTTGTTTGGTACATTGGGGTATATTCATCACTAGCATTACTTAATACATTGTATTTCCCGTATGAATAACTTCCGTTTAAGCGAAAATAGTTCCACCAATTGCGTTTTTCTATTTGATATTCATTTTTGACCTGTTCTATTTGTGAACGCGCTTTTTTTACCGTGGCATTTTCTGTAACTGCATCCAAAAAAACGGAAAGGGGAGGGAGTTCTAACGAACTTTCTCCTTCCGATAAATCGGGCAAAGCTGTGGTGTTTAATTTGCTTGCCTTCTGCTCCTCAGCTTTAACTTGCTCCAGAGCTTTAACGCGCTCTTCACGCGTCATATTCTGTTGCGCAGAAATGACGAATGGGTTAATCAATAGACTACCCAGTATCATGATGTATTTGATGTTTTTCCTTGTCATATATTATGCAACATTAAAACTTCAAAAAAGTTTTTAAACGTTTTCTTTTTGAATAAAGGCTGTAAATGTCTTAAAAATAATTTTTATATCCAATAATAATGAAAAATTCTTGGCATATTTGATGTCCAATTGTTTACGTTCTTCGGCAGATAATTTACCTGCTTCTCCACGCTTTTCAACCTGCCACAGTCCTGTGAGACCTGCTGGGGCTAGAAAGCGGTCGATATAATTATCGCTTGTTAGTTGCTCTGCTTCATAGAGTGGGAGTGGGCGGTTGCCAACCATACTCATATCTCCTTTTAAAATATTGAATAATTGTGGTAATTCATCAATACTGTATTTACGAATAAATCGCCCTATGCGAGTGACACGTGGGTCATTTTCTATTTTGACAAAAGCATTTTCATGTTCCCGGGATCTTTGTCGAAGGAAGTCTTCTTCAGCTATCATATAGTCATCGGAAACGAGTAAACTGTTATCTTCAAGATTCTCACTATCGTCTATCTTGTCGATGGGAAGAGTATTGACTTCTATTTCATCGTTATCAGATGCGTATTGGTTGAGAGAGTTGTATTTCTTTAGTTTCTTATCAGCATTGGCATACATTGATCTGAACTTGAGAAAGTCGAATATCTGATAATTGGAGCCAACCCGCTGTGATTTATATATAATTTTACCTTTACTCTCTATGCGGATAGCTATAGCAGTTGCAATTAATACAGGCGATAAAATCAATATGGCAATACTTGAGAATAAAATGTCAAACAAGCGTTTCCATAAGGGCAAATGGAATATTCTGATATCTTTTCGTTGTGCCTGGCTAAACTGCTGAAGCTTATATGCTTTTCTTCGTTTCATGAATTTAAGCATGGCATGTACACTCTCTTCATCAGCATCAGGAGTAAAAGAATTACTAACGCCGGCTTGGAGATAAGTCTTCCGCTCTTCCATTGATAATGCCGCTGTAATGAGAATAATATATACCCGCGGATATAAACGGTGCAACTCACTTATATTTGGAAAGTCCACTTCCAAAGTTGTTCGTTCGTAAAAGACTACGACATTGTAACGTTCACGAATGCCATTGATTATTTTACCGGCTTTGGCTATACCCGGAACAGCTATGAACATTCCACCGGTAATCCGACTGAAATGATCAATCACAGTTCCATTATTTCCTATATAGATAAAGTAAAACATCTGTGTAGAGTTTTGTTTAGCCGACTATTTTCTTAATTCTAACTTGCAGCTCCCTGGGGTTAAAAGGTTTCAGTATGTAGTCAGCTGCACCTTCTTCCAATAAGCGAATGCGTTCGGTAGTACTTTCTTCACTTGAAAGAATAATGACAGGAATTGACTTGAGCAATTCATTGGTTTTAAGATAACGTAGGAAATCATCTCCGGTCATATGTGGCATTCGGATGTCGCTTATTACTAAATCGGGATAATTTCCTGCTTGCAACCATTCGATGGCCTTCAACGGATCTTCTTGATAAACAAAGTCGAATTCTTCATGGAGATACACTGAAAGAACTTTTGCAATGGAAGGTTTGTCGTCAACTAATAATATTTGTTTCATAGCTATTTATTGTATATAATTAATAGTCATTATTCTGTTTCTTTGTTCTTTCTCAGCGGCAAACTTTATCTGCATTCGGATAAAGATACCAGTCTTGATTTACGTTTCGATTTTTTGCCCAATTCAGGAACAAAGGGTATGCTCCTACCGATGGGTTCGAGCTAACAGAGATATTAATAAATTCTTTTGGGTATCGGAAATTAGGAACACATACTGCCCAAGTATTATTGCCAGCCAAATCAAGATTTTCTTGTTGTACTGTTCCTGCAGCTGTGGCTCCATAGGGCCAAAATTCATATAGATGAACTTCCATTCGCTTTGCCATAGATTTGTAGCTGTAGCAGATAAAGAAATCGAGATTATCTTTTGAAAAAACAGGATCGGTCTTAGTCTGATCTGTTAGTTTGAATTTAAGTTGATAAGTATATGTCTTCTGGTTATTTACACTGTTCGCTTGATTGCTTAGTGTATTGGTTAGCGTGCCGTCAGCTACCCCAAAGACTTGATGGGCATTATTAAACAATGGTATAATGATGTTATTATCTCCATCTTCCATGTGTGAAGACGTGTTGTAATTGAAGAACTTTGGTCTATTTGTGCGTGGGCTGGTGAGTGTTGTTTCAAACTGTGCAGCGTCACCACCCGGAGTAATCGATTTAATGGCAGACTTGCTAATCCCGACTATTCTCAGTCCGGCACCTAAAGTCTTGGTGGCTCCTGCAGCGGTTAATGTTACATTCAGTACAATGTCTTGGATTGCATTTGTCTTCTTATCCCGTATATAATCGGTCGTGACATCCAATACGATGTCATTAAAATCATAATCTCCTACCAATGGAAAGTTGTCTTCGAAGACGTAAGTATAGGGTATGGGATTTGTTGTGCTTCCACCACCCGAATTGTTGGGAGTATTCCCACTACCGGTGCAGTCGCCGGCTGGTATTGTGATAGGAGATTCACCCCATTGTGCCAAAACACCATCTGAGTTTTTTAGGTATTTAAGAAAAGTGTCTTTCTCCCAGCTATTATTGATTTGCACTTGTTTTACTTCATAATAGATATTTCCACCTTTATACTGAAAACCGTTTAAACTGGTAAGCTTATTTATTTTTACTAATGAATTTCCATTCGTAGGTCCTGTAAATGAAGTACCATAAGAGAAAGATGCTTCATTTTGGATATATAATAAAGAATTATTGCCCATGATTATACTTCTGCCGGAATTGCCACTGGAGCCATAGTTTGCAATGTTGGCCGTGCAATTATCGCCCATGGTTAAATCACCGTTCAAGGTTCCGGTTACTTCTAAGTAACAACCGTTTTCTATTTTACTATTAACATAACTACTGCCTATAGTCGCATGACCCATATTTATTAATTTTCCTCCTACATTAGTAATATTAAGATAATTAATATCACATGAGGGTGAACTGTTATATATTACTCCGGCACCATTTATTTGAAGTTCTTTTATTGATAGCTCTCCGGCATTAAAATTCGTTTTTCCTCCTGAATAGTTGGTGATGGTAATTGTGGCGTTTTTCCCGCTAATGCTTGCTCCTGTGTATGTAATGAAACGGGTTGTACCAACTAGTGATAGAGTAGAATTGGCAGGAAGCACTATTTTGCCTGTTCCCATCACAATCAAATCTATTCCTGTTTGTATTGCTGCGGGATTACTTGGCGCCCATGTACCTTCAATGATTACAGTTCCTACAGTTCCAGATATTCCCCATGTGGTGATGTTACCGGTATAGGCTGTTCCGGCTGGAATTTTATACACATCTCCTGAAAAGAGGGTAGTGCTACTTTGTAAAGTGGCTGCTGTTTGAGCTAATATCTTGCTATCGGCTTCACTGCGGTCGGGTGTTTGTATTGAAACATTTCCCGAACGGGTAGATGCGGAATTACGCGCAGAACGTGATTGTGGAGGTACGCCGAATGTCGCTGTAAGAGTATTGTTGTTTATCGATACGAGTTTTACTATACTACGGTTTTGTGGGTCTATGCGACAAACATATAAATCGGTTAATGCTTTAGGGCTGTCTATAGTGGAAGTAAATGAGACTTTGTCACTAGCAGTGCCTTCGGTCAGTAGCTGGGCTGATGTGTTATCTTCGATGGGGTTGCCATTGTATATCCGAATGGTATAATCCACTCCGGCATCTTCATATACCGAAACGTTTACGTTGATTTTTGATGTCATTTTCCAATCCATATCCGGGTCAATGTCCTTCACAGGAAATCGATCTTGATAGGTCGCTTTTACTTTTTCCGGATTGAATACATCTTTTTCACAACTGCTAAAAAAGATCATTGTAGCAATAAGTGCTGTCTGCACTATTCGGATCAATTTATGATTACTTTCCATGATCTTATCATTTTTGCCTGCAACCAACAAATGTATTGATATTTGGTTGATAAACAGTGATGCTTACTTCAAAAAAGAAATTATGTTAATGATATTTAACGAATAGTTATTCTGCTTTTCTTATTGTATCTTGATATGGATTTAAAAGAGCCGATGAAATAATTATTTCATCGGCTCTTTTATAATTTACAATATTTACATATTAATATACTTTTCCATTATTTGTATTGAACCAAGTGTCATTATTTTGACCTCCGCTCGTAACCCATGGTTTGAATTCTGTGTATACATCAGATACTTTATTGTATTCTAATGGCCAACTGAAATTGGTCGGAATGACAATACCCCATGCTAAGTTCTCAGTACTGAGGTAGTATTTGCCCGACGTTGTGGAAGAGTCATCATTTCCTTGACCGAATAATGAGGTGTTACCTAAGTCGGTAGGAGGATAACCGGCAACATGTATTTCTGTGCGCTTACCTTTTGCGTCAGCTACTTTAGATATAATGAATAAATCAAAGTTGTTAATATTGAATACGGAAGCGGATACAGCCGAATTGAACTGAAGTGTTACCGTATAAGTTTTTGCTGCATGATTAAGACTTGCATCTTTTGTTGTATTGATGAATGGCCTTGAATCTGTATAACCAAATTGTCTGTGTGCATCATCAAAAACTATAAAGGCCGGTCCTTTTGAATCATTTTCGAGGCTTACACTGTTTCCGTTGATTTTTACTGCACTTGGGGTTGTTGTCAAATTCATCAGACGGACACCTAACCCCAATTGCTTGCTTGCTCCAACAGCTTCGAGCGTTAAATTGAATGATACGGTTTTGCCATTACTTGATATTGTTTTATTATCAAGAGAAACGACCAAATCGTTAAGATCAAAGTCTCCATACACCGGCCAATTGTCTTCAAAGGCATAAGTATACTTCGTTGCATCGTTTACTGCAGGTATTGTTGGGTTGTATGGTGCTACACCGGGATCACCTTCGTATACAATGCCTGAACAGTTTTCTATATTGTATTTTGCTCCGTCATAAGTGGTCGTTTGTACAGATGGGGACTTAACACTTTGATTATTCCAAGGTGCATCAACTGTCCCAGCATTAAGCTCTTTGCTTACAGCCAACACTAAATTTCCACCTAAATTCGTAGTCCAATTATACGTGATGGTACCTATTTGGAGCATTGATTTCTGTCCGCTACCGGCGTTAATTGTTAAGCCTGATCCACAGTTAAAACTGGTTGCCTTAAGAAAGGAACCATTATTTAAAGTCATGCTTTCATCATTATATGATGATACTTGAGGGACAGGTTTCTGTAATTCGCTGGAGTTTGCTCCGGCACCTGCGGTTACAGATCCTTTATCTAGCACTAAATGAGCAAACTTAAAGGAGCTGGTTGCAACAAATGTACAGTTGTTGTATAAGTAAGACTCTGTTACGTTGTTTGCATCGAAACTAGCTGTTTCAATAAGATTGTTGTTGATAATCAGTGCACCTCCTTTTATTGTTCCGGCTTTGAACACACCGGTCTCATAATTGGCTACTACTGCGCTTGTATTATCATTTGTATCAATGTAACCCTGAATAACAATGTTACCATAGTTGTGTATCTGGCTGCTGCTTAGTTTATTCACATTTCCTGATACGTTGATGTTTGCACCTTCTCCGTTATAGATGATTGTATTTGTATTGAAAAGGGATACGGTTGAAATATTCATTGTTCCGAAGTTCTTTATCACTACGCTTGCGTCGGTTTCAAAAGAATCGGATGAGAGAAGTCCTCCCTTTTGGATCGTTAGGGTGGAAGTTGGGTTTGAACCTAATTTAAAATTACCGTTTATTTTTCCTCCGTCCAGCACAATGATGTCAAGACCTTGTAGTGTAGCTCCATTAGGAACATTCCAGGTACCTTGCACATACACTGTGGCGTTTGCACCACTAAATTCATCTATGTCTCTGGTAAATACCTCACCACTCTTAATTAGATAGGCGCCCCCGGCCGGGAGCTGATTACTGCTGTTAATTACTGAATTTACAGTAGGTAACGTATAGCTTTGCTCTGTATAGCTGAGAGTTGTAATTTTATTCCATCCTGATGTACCATGCGTAACTGTTGCACGTGTGGAAAAGGCTTTAGCCGCTGTCTCTGAAAAATATAATTGGCAATTGATTTCTCCTCCGTCGGTCGGTATTGCATATTCGAAAACCGTTTTGCGCTGATTTGGATCAGTCTGGCGAATATACAATGATTTAAAAGTTTTAGGGACTTCAACAGTAGATGTGTAATTACCGTTTTGATTGGCCGTAGCTGCAGCAATGGGAGTAGCGGAAGGATTGCTCAACGGGTTACTTGTAAACACTTCAATAAGATAGTTATACTGTCCGGCAAATTCGTCTTTTACACTAACGTTAAGCTTCACAGTATTAATCATAGACCAATTAAAACCATTGGGCGCGGAAAAGTCTTCTCCTAATGGATTTTTGGTAGGCTCAGTTTGGACTTTGTTCGGATCATATACATCGTTGGAACATCCGTTGAAGACCATGGCACCCGTAAGAGTGACCATCACTAATAGGCCATTAATCTTTTTCATATTCAGAATTTCTATTCGTTTACTTGCTTGATTTTACATATTACTTGTATATAATCGCCGCAAAGATATTTATATTTTCTGGTATAAAACTTGTATATGATGATTTTTGTTCAAATAAAAACATTTTTTATTGAAAATAATTCATCACACGCCATAAAACATAAGCTATTGATTTATAGTCAATAGAAAGAATGCCCCATGTTAATTAAATAAACTTGCTTTATTTATCCGCGTATTATTCGCTTTTTGTTATTTCTCCGGCTATGTTGGAACTCATCCGGTTATGAATCTCTTTTTGGCTCAACCCGTGCCCTAAAAGGAACATGAGTTTGGTAACGGCACACTCCGGGGTACTGTCATATCCGCTGATTACGCCTGCCTGAAGTAATTTTAATCCTGTCTCATAGCGACTCATCTCTACAATTCCGAATTGACACTGTGTGATATTGACAACGATAATGCCACGACTTGTTGCATCTTTTATTTGATTAATGAACCAATCTTTTTGCGGTGCATTGCCCGACCCGAAAGTTTTTAATACCACGGCTTTGAGTCCCGGGACATGTAATACGGAATGGATAATGCTTTCCTGTATGCCGGGAAAAAGAGTCAGCATCACCACATTCGTGTCGAAGAGGTAGTGAGGTTTTAATGGTCTGTCAGGGTCCGGTTTACGAATGACATGATCGTTGTATCTGATGTGGATACCTGCATGAGCCAGGGAAGGACAATTGTATGAGCGAAAGGCATTGAAATTTTCGGCGTTGATCTTTGTCGTTCGGTTGCCTCGTAATAGTTCGTTCTCAAAAAAGATGCAGACTTCGGGAACGACTGGAGTACCGTCGGTGTTTTTTGCTGCTGCAATTTCTATAGAAGTAATCAGGTTTTCTTTTCCATCAGTCCTTAGCGTGCCTATAGGAAGCTGTGACCCGGTCAGAATAACGGGTTTGCCTAGGTTTTCGAGCATGAAACTGAGTGCAGAAGCGGTATAAGCCATAGTGTCGGTACCATGCAGGATGACAAAACCGTCGAAATAATCATAGTTATAGTTGATGATCTTTACGATCTTAGCCCAAAAAGCAGGTTCCATATCCGAAGAATCGATGGGGGGATCGAACTGATAGGATGAAATGCGGTAATTGAAGCGTTTTAATTCGGGAACGTGCCTGAGAAGGTGATCGAAATTAAAGTTTTCGAGCGCACCTGTTTCCGGATTTTCAATCATACCAATGGTACCACCGGTATAAATCAATAGTACGGAAGGGTAATTGATCTTCATGTACATATCCAAATCGTTTTGTTTCGGATGCAAAGTTACAAAAATCTTTTATTGTATCTTAAATATCTTAGCCTGTTTGCTATTTATCTTCTTTCTCCGGTCGGAAGGAAGTCATTGTGGTGAGATGAATGATGATAACTGTTTCATCATAGGGGTAAGTACAATATCTTCGAAGTCATTGTGTCGAGAAAAATTGTGATGTATATTGTTTACCGGATTTATTGGGAAGTTGTGAGCCTTATTGCTGCTGCTTTATACACGACTCCCGCAGATTTAATGGCATACCATGCAATGCGTGTATGCACCAAACCTGCGGGAGTAAGTAAACTAAAGCTATTTATTTTTTCAAATCTTCTTTAAGTAGTGTAATGGCTTTTTCTGCATCACCTTGCGCTTCATTCAGCAAAGTGACGAACTTACTGCCTATAATGGCTCCCGAAGCATTGGCGCATGCCGCCTCGAAAGTGGCGCGATTGCTGATGCCGAATCCTACCATACGGGGATTGCGCAATCCAAGTCCGGCAATCTTTTGAAAATATGCGCGCTTTTGTCCGTCAAAATCACTTTGCGCACCTGTCGTAGCAGCACTCGAAACCATATAGATAAAGCCGTCGGTATGCGCATCAATCTCACGCACTCGTTCTTTGGAGGTTTCGGGGGTGATCAACATGATTACACGGATATCATACCGGGCGGCAATGGCTTTATAGCTTTCTTCATAATCTTTAAATGGAAGATCGGGAATGATGACACCGTCTATGCCGCATTCATTGCACGACTGACAAAACTCTTCGAAGCCATATTGCATGATGGGGTTGAGGTATCCCATAAGAATGAGAGGTATATGAACTTCTTTACGGATGTCGCGCAACTGACTGAACAGGAGGTGGAGTGACATACCGTTGTGAAGAGCTTGGGTAGCTGCATTCTGAATGACAAGGCCATCTGCCATAGGGTCACTGAATGGAATGCCGATTTCAATCATATTAACCCCGTTACGTTCTAGCGTGCGGATAACGTCGGCTGTACCCTCTAACGTGGGGCATCCGGCACAGAAGTAGATAGAAAGCAAGTTTTTAGGATCACTTGCAAAAAGATCATTTATTCTATTAGTCATTTTATTTTTTGAAATTAATAGTTGTTGGTGTTACTCATGCACGATAGAATATACTTCCGGGCAGCCTTTTCTTTTGATGTGTTTATCCTTTAAAGCCAATATACCTTTTGCAGAAAAGCCTTTACTTTCTTTTTCTGTAATGATATTATCCTTTTAAGTCTTTAATAAACCGTTCAATTCTCTCCACGTCTTTAATGCCGGGGGAAGATTCGAATCGACTGTTTATGTCGGTACCTATCATGCGAGAGTGATGATAATCGTGTAATGCGCGGGCACTATAAGAGTTTATACCTCCACTCAGCAGAAATGGTGTATTGCCATTATAGCGATAGAGGATGTTCCAGTCGAATTGCTTTCCGGAACCTCCATAATTTGTGCTCCGGGTATCAAATAAATAATAGTCACAAATACCCTGATAGTCCGAAACGATGAGTAAGTCTTTGGGATAGAGAATAGAAAATGCTTTGATGATGCGAAGGCCTGAGTTTTTCAGTGTACGGCAGTACTCGGGAGATTCGTTTCCATGCAGCTGGACATAATCCAACCCAAAGCGATCGACATACATGTGGATATTCTCTTTTGTCTCGTTGACAAATACGCCGACCCGTTTTGCTTTAACCGGCAAGTATTCGGGCATCTGACATATACAACGCGGGGACTTGGGATAAAAGATGAATCCGATCATATCCACGCCCAGTTCTTCGACAGCACGGATGTTTTCTGCATCCGTCATTCCACATACTTTGATAATTGTATTCATATTGAATCTGTTTGTATTGTAGTTTTATGTTCAAAAGAGTGTGAATGTAATGGCATCT
>Ga0183101_1000238_pt1 | contig 67448 bp, 59 predicted proteins | sample Biomet3_FD_127790 | JGI IMG/M metagenome (GOLD analysis project Ga0183101, IMG submission 127790) | Microbial communities from bioreactor (seeded with sewage sludge) at LBNL, California, USA - Biofuel metagenome 3 | ecosystem: Engineered > Bioreactor > Anaerobic > Unclassified ... | reverse complement strand
CAAAGATATAGAAAGCATTATAAAATCTGCGGGATTTTATCACGCGAAAGCAAAATCAATTTCTGAGACTTCAAAAAAACTCACAAAAGACTTTGGCGGCAAAGTGCCGAACACAATGGAGCAGCTGCTTACGCTGCGCGGAGTGGCGCGCAAAACCGCAAATGTGGTATTGCAGGATTTTTACGGTATCAGTGTGGGCGTGGTGGTTGATACCCACGTCAAGCGCTTGGCATTCAGGTTGGGCCTTACAAAAAATACGGAACCGCTTAAAATAGAACAAGATTTGATGAAACTTCTGCCGCAGGATAAGTGGCACTGGATAAGCCATGCGCTTATCTGGCACGGCCGCGGAATATGCCATGCGCGCGGGCCGCAATGCCAAACCTGCCCGCTGAATAATCTTTGTCCCAAGAACGGCGTGGAATAAAGAGCCATGACATTTAAAAATAAAGGTTTTACACTGATAGAATTATTGGTAGCAGTTTTGATTATCGGCATTCTTGCCGCCATAGCTCTGCCGAAGTACGAATCTGCCGTTGAAAAAGCCAGAATGAGCGAGGCGATAGTGAATGTAAAAACCATATTTGAAGCTTCAGAAAGATACCGCCTTGCAACAGGCACATGCCCTGACGATATTGACGATTTAGACGTAAATATCATCGGTGATAAAGCTTATCACAAAGAATTTGACCCCGTGATAATATCAACCCAATATTTTGCCTACGGAGTAGTAGCCCACGGAAGCATCTGCCAAACTTTTGCAGAGCGCCTTCCGCTGAGAAAGAAATATCAAATATATATTGAGAACTCCAATAACAGAAGAATGTATTGTTGGCAGCCGGATTCTTACTCTCCTACAGATATAGAAAAGAAACTCTGCAGCGATTTCAACAATAAATACCCTTTATAATTTATGCGGCGACGGCTTCGCGCTCTTCTTCTTTTACGCGGGCTTCGTTAAAGCAATCCGCGCAAAGCGCTTCGTAATCGTCCGCTCCGCCGACGTAAATCCTTGATTTTATGCTGACAGTGCGGTGTGTGCGGCTTGCGGGTTCGCCGCATTTTGTGCAGCGCGCTCTGAGCTTATAAACTTTATCGGCAACGGCAAGCAAATGCGCGGTGCTTTCAAACGGAACTGCTTTATAATCAAGGTCAAGCCCGCAGCAAATAACGCGTTTGCCGCGTTTTGCAAGCTCCAAGGCGACGGAGGCAATCTCGCGGCTGAAAAAATTTATTTCGTCCAAAGCGACAACGTCGGTATCTTTTTCAACAAGTTCCAAAGCGTCTTCTGCTTTGGTTATATGCACGGCGGAAATCTTTTTTAAATCGTGGGTGGCAATGCCTTTTGTGGTGTAGCGTTTATCAAGGCTGGAGTTAAAAACCTGCACCTTCTGCCCGTTTTTATTACATTCTTCAACAAGTTCTATAAGTTTTGTAGTCTTGCCAGAAAACATACACCCGCACACCACTTCTATGCTGCCGTAATTTTGCTTTATGCTCATATTCTCTCCCGATTAAAAATCGTCTCTGACTTCCTGATCGTCGCGCCACGGATACCAATATTGGTTAACCTCTTTCTGCGTCTTATCCTGCGCAGGAGAAGAACCGCACAAAACGTTAATGCGGAACGTGAAAGAAAGGTTTTGGTTTCTGTCGCGCACGCCGACCATAAGCGTAAAATCGTGGAAGTCCCTGTAAAGTTTGATATGTTTTGAATACGCACTCAGCGAAGAATCTTCCACGTTAAAATCCAGCCCCATATCGGCACGCCATTTAAACCCTTTGGGCGCAAGCATAAACTTTGTGGTAACCAAAAAACTGTCGCGGTTAGTGCTGTAATTCGCTATGCCCAAGTTGGCGTAACTGCCGTTTAAACTCTTAAAAATGCTGTCTAAAACAAATGCCTGGTTTGCGTTGTGTACGTCGTATATATTCTGCAAAAAGAAACTTGTCCCCGTTACCGGTGAAAATATGCCGGTTTCCGCAACCAAAGGCTCCATACGGTATTTGAATGCCCACGGATCGCTGCAATCGCTTACATCATAACCCGTTGAAAGTTTAAAATACGTGTTAGGGGTCGGCAGATAATAGTTCTGCACATAAAACATATTATACTCTTCTTCGCCAGTGCTGTTTCTTGTGCTTTCGGTGCTGCTGGTGAGGGAACCGCTCACAGTTCTGCGCGTATATTTATACCCCGTATCAAGCATACCCGTTATTAAATCCGAGCGCAGGTTTATCTGCCCGCCGTAACGCCCGACAAGCGTGTTCTCGTTGTTATTTGTGGGGTCTTTGAATATGACTTCCTGGTCGTAAGACACCGTCGGGGTCAAAGTGAAATTGGGGTGAAGTTTGAAATCTTTTGAAGTTGTCCAGTTCGTGTGCCCGTACTGAACATAGTTATAATTTTCTATTTTTGAGCTGTTAAAATCCACCTTAAAATTGTTTACAAGTCCCGTATCTTTTATTGTGAACGGGTGATAAATCAATTCAAGTTTTGGCATCACGGTCTGGGAATTTGAATAAGTTTCGTTGTCTTCGTTCAACTGGCTTAAAGTGCTGTAGCCCACCCTCATGGTAGAGTTTGCGTCCTGGCGCACAACAGAAGCTAAAGTCTTTTTATCTGGCGAGACGACATAAGGGTTTGAGCGGAAAAAGTCGTCGTTAAAATCCGCATCGGAAACGTTTCTTGTTTCAAACTGGCTGAAATATAAAGCCCCGTCTTTTTTTGAAAGGCTGTCAGAAGTATCTGCAACCTGCCACCAATATCCGCCGTCAACGCCCCAGCGCGTTTTGCCTTGTTCCTTATCGTCAATGCCGTAATACTGCAAAGAACCGCGGAACTTTTTGGGGTCATTATAAGAAATTTCCGTCCCGTAACCGACGCCTGATTTTGTGTAGTAATCCAAATTGGCCGCCGCGCGGAAATCGCCCAAAGACAAAACCGTTGAAGTCAAAAATCCCAAACCGGTGTTATCGCTTTGCGCAAAATCAAGATACGTCGTCAAAACTCTTTCGGTATTAAGCGAGCGGTAAGCAAACGGAAGATAAAACACTGGCACTTTGCCGAATCTCAAAATTGCGTTTGTACCGTAAATCATTTGTCCGGGTTTCATAACAGCTTTGCCAAGGTGCAAAGTATAGTGCGGCTTCTGAAGGTTGCAGCAGGTCAAATCCGCATTAAGCAAAGTATACTTTGAACCTTTTATTTCCATTTCGTCGGCTTTCAGTATGCGTATAGGTCTGTAATCTGCCGAAACATCTTTCATCAGCAGGCGGCGCGAGGGTATGTCAAAATTGATATCGTAAGCTTCAAAATTTCCGTCGGGGCCTTCAAGCACGGTTTTGCCGCGGGAAACAAGCAGCTGGTTCTGCATAAATATTTCTATATCAGTTCCCTTAATTACGCGCGGGGTTGCGCTGTCGTTTATAACAACTTCCACGTTGCCTTTAAGGGCGGCGATGCCCGCTTTTTGGTCGTAAGTAACTTCGTCGGCGGTAAAATAAATAAACTGGTCCTTGGTGGGGCTGGGCAGTTTATATTCTTCCGCCGCCGCGCTTACGCACAGCAGACAGGCAAATAAAAGTGTTAAAAAACTATTTTTCATTTACTTTGGATAAGGCGTATAAAGCCGCGCCTATGCCGCCTATGTTTCCTTCGTCTGAAAGCAAAACCTTAAGATTTTTAAACGGAGTTTTGATGGACTGCCGCTCAAAGACTTCTTTAACCGAAGGGAGAAAATATTCCGCCCCTCTTGAAACTCCCCCCGCCAAAACAACTGCGTCGGGGTTCAAAATCAACACCATTCCCGCAATTCCGCGGCCCAAATAAGAGCCGATTTCGCGCCAAAGCTGAAGGGCGGTTTCATCGCCTTGGGCGGCGGCATCGGAAAGCAATTTTACGGAAAAATCATTTTTCTTAAGTAAAGAAGCCAAAACGCAATCTGGATTTTTTACCGCGGCAGCCTGCGCCATGCGCAAAATGCCTTTTGTGCCCGCAAAAGCTTCCAGACAACCGCGCTGCCCGCAGCCGCACAAAGGAGCATTTTCTGAAAAATCTATGCAAACGTGGCCCAACTCTCCGGCAGAGCCTGTCGCGCCCTGCAAAAGCTTGCCGCCGACTATAATCCCGCCGCCGATGCCCGTGCCAAGAGTTATGACTATTATGTTTTTATATTTCTTTTTTAGCTCTTTTGCGTAAACGCCCCAGGCCGCCATATTGGCGTCGTTTGAAACGAAACATTTGCAGCCCGTTTTGCGCTTTAAGCCTTCCATAAGCTTAAGATTGCGCCACGGAAGATTGGGGGCAAAGCGCAAAATGCCTTTCTCGTTATCCGTATCGCCCGCAGTGCCTACGCCGACAATAAAATCTTTGCGGTCTTTTATTTTAAAAATCTTTTTCCAGGAATTTATTATATCGGCAAGCTGTGTCAAAAAACCTTCCGCGTCCAAAGTTTTATAAGTCGGCATTTTGTCGCTTTTCAAAACTTTGCCTTTTTCGTTAACCGCGAAAAATTTAACATAAGTTCCGCCGATATCTATCCCCAAAGCAATCATCTTGCACCTCCGCTTTTGGGATGAGCGGCATTGTAAACTTTTTTAATTCTGTCCAAAGAAACGTGAGTATAAACCTGCGTCGCTCCCAAACTTTTATGCCCCAACATTTCCTGAAGAGTTTTTAAATCGCAGCCGTTGTTTAATAAATGCGTCGCAAAAGAATGTCTTAAACTGTGCGGCGTTATTCTGCGCGCCAAATTGGTTTTGACGGCGCTCTTTTCAACTATCTGCGCAAGGCCTTCGCCGCTGAGCCGCGTGCCCCTGCTGCCCAAAAACAACGGGCTTGAAGGCGTAACGTTCGCGCGCGAAGAAAGATAATTGCTTATTGATTCCAAAGCTATATCCGTAACTGGCACAAGTCTTTCTTTTGACCCTTTGCCCAGAACTTTTACAAGGCCTTCGCCAAAGTTGACGTCGCCCACGTTCAGGCCGACGGTTTCGCTGCGTCTGAGGCCGCTGGAATACATAAGCTCCAAAATTGCCTTATTGCGCAGACCGAAGCGCGCGCTTATCTGTGTGTCCATAAGATGGGCGGCTTCTTCTTCCGTCATAAATTTGGGCAAAAGTTTTTCGCGTTTCGGAGCGGAAAAAAGCTTAAACGGATTTGAATCTATAAGCCCGCGGTTTGAAAGAAATTTTGCAAAACTTCTCAGCGCGCTGATTTTGCGCAGCATACTGTTTCTTGAAATTTCCTTTGCCTGTTCAAGCGCAATATAACCGCGGATATTGTGCATGGTAAAATCTTTTACGCTCAACAGATTTCTAAGCGACATATACGCGGCAAACTCCTCCAAATCCGACGCGTAAGCGCGAAGGGTGTTGGGGGATAAATTTCTGCCGCGAAGATGAAGCTTAAAATTTTCTATCTGTTTAAGCATTTGCTTATTTTACTCCGTTCTTCTTTTTGATTTCTTCAATTTCTTCCGGCGTAACGGTTACTATATTTCTGCATTTGGGGTAACCGCTGCAGCCCAGGAAACTGCCTTTTGCACTGTGGCGCAGAACAAGAGGTTTGCCGCATTTTTCGCACTTGCGGCCCGAATCAAGCGGCCCGGTTGAAACTATTTTGTGGCCTTCTTCATCTATGGAATAAGTATTTTTGCAGGCGGGATATGCCGAGCAGGCCATAAATTTGCCTCTTCTGCCTGTTCTTATAACCATAGGAGCTCCGCATTTATCACAGACTTCGTTTGTCGGCTGCGGAGGAGGAACTGCTGCGCCGCCCAAATTCTTTTTGCCCTTACATTCGGGGTAGCGGGAACAGCTTAAATATTCGCCGTATTTGCTGCGCTTTATAAGCATAGGCGCGCCGCAAAGCGGGCACTTTTCGCCTTCGGCCACCGTCGGGGCAGGCTTTTTCATATTCTTTGAAGCGTTATCCAAATCTTTGGCAAAGCCGTCATAAAATTCTTTTATTACGCTTACCCATTTTTTATCGCCTTCGGCAATATCGTCCAGTTTTTCTTCAACGCCTGCGGTGTAGGAAAGGTCCATAATATCCTGGAAGAACTGCTTGAGCTGCTCGGTTACGGTTATGCCCAGTTCAGTAGCGACAAGCTTGTTCGTCTTGGCCTGTTTTTCGGCATATTTTCTGTCTATAATCGTCTTAATGGTAGGCGCATAAGTGGAAGGCCTGCCGATACCGTTCTTTTCAAGAGTTTTAATCAAACTTGCTTCGTTATAGTTCGGAGGAGGAGCGGTTTTGTGATCTTTTGTAATAATATCCAAAAGTTTAAGGCTGTCGCCTTTTTCCATCTGCGGCAAAATGGCGTCCTCTTTATCGTCATCAGAATCTTCGTCCTGCTCGTCACGGTAAACGGAAAGATAACCGTTGAATTTAACAGTTCTTCCGTTTGCGCGAAGCAGACATTTATCCGCGCCGTTTGCAGAAATATCGGCCGATACTGTATTAAAAACCGCGTCTGACATCTGAGAAGCGACAAACCTCAGCCAAATAAGTTCGTAAAGTTTATACTGGTCCGCTGAAAGATACTGCTTAATGCTCTGCGGAGTGCGGTAAACGTCCGTCGGGTGGATAGATTCATGCGCTTCCTGCGCGCCTTTCACTTTACCCTTATATACGGGCGGCACGGAAGGAGCAAATTCAGGACCGTATTTTTCTTTAATAAATTTATTGGTCTGATCGCGCAGCTGCTGGGACACGTTAAAAGAGTCCGTTCTCATATAAGTTATAAGACCTATCGTTTCCCCGCCGATTTCAACGCCTTCGTAAAGCGTCTGGGCGGCCATCATAGTCTTCTGCGAAGAGAAACCTATTTTATTATAAGCGTCCTGCTGCATTGAACTTGTGATAAAAGGAGGTTTTGATTTTTGTTTTACTTCTTTCTTTTCAACCTTTTCAACCACAAGCGGACCCGCGCGCAGAATTGAGTTTACGGGAGCAAGGCTTTCGTTATCTTTGAATACGGTGGTTTTTACTTTATAGTCTTCCGCAAAAAGTTTATATGTGGTGGTCTGTTCTATATTTTTGCCTTCCCACTTTATTATGCGCGCCGTAAAATCAGGCTTTGCCTGCGGCTTTTGAAGTTTTGCCTGCAAAGTCCAATAAGCTTCCTGCTTAAAATCCGCAATTTCTTTTGCGCGTTCGGTAAGAAGTCTGACGGCGACGGACTGCACGCGGCCCGCGCTCAGGCCCGGGGTAATTTTGCGCCACAAAAGCGGCGAAAGTTTATAACCTACAAGTCTGTCCAGCACGCGTCTTGCCTGCTGGGCGTCAACAAGATTATAATCTATGCCTCTTGCATGGCTGAAAGAATCTTTAACAGCAGTCGGCGTAATTTCGTGAAAGAAAATACGCTTTGTGCTTTCGGGCTTCAATTTGAAAAGCTCCAAAAGGTGCCATGCTATAGCTTCCCCTTCTCTATCAGGGTCGGTAGCAAGATAAACGCTGTCCGTTTTCTTTAAAGCGTCTTTAAGTTCCGTTATCACTCTTGGCTTGCCGCTTACCACGTAGGTGGGTTTAAAATCGTGTTTCTCGTCCACGCCGATTTCTTTTGAAGGCAAATCGCGCACGTGCCCGAAGGAACTTCTTACTATATAAGAAGGCCCCAAAATTTTGCTGATGGTTTTTTGCTTAGTGGGTGATTCAACTATCACCAAAGCCTTGCCGTTTTGTTTTTTTGCTGTTGTTTGTGTCGGTTTTGTTGCCATTTTATCATCCTTGTACGTCAAATCCTAAAATCTGTTTCTTGAGTATTTTCCGTCACTGCAATGCACTGCCGAACTTACTTCTAAATTAAAAAGTATCCCCGCTATTTCACTTATGGCCATGCCTGATTCTTCGGCCAAATCGTCTATTGTTTTGCTTCCCTGCCCTATAAGATTCAAAAGCGCGCTTTCGCTTTCCGTAAAACTGTCGCTTTGGAGCGTTTCTTCATTATAAAGTTTTTTTGTGTTTAGTCCAAATTTTACATTAAGGGGCATAGCATCTATTATATCCCTTGCGTCAAGCACCATAGCCGCGCCCTGCTTGATAAGCATATTCGTTCCGTTGCTCTGCGGGCTGTCTATAGGCCCGGGCACGGCCAAAACGTCAAGGCCCTGCTCAAGCGCCATTTTTGCCGTTATAAGCGCGCCCGATTTGCATTCGCCTTCAATGACTACCACCAAACGCGAAAGCCCCGCAATCAGTCTGTTGCGGCGCGGGAAATGCTGCGCCAGCGGCGGCGCGTCAAACGGAAGTTCTGAAATTATTGCCCCGCCGTTATCTATTATGGCCCTTGCAAGCTCTCTGTTCTCCGCGGGATAGCAGCGGCCGATTCCAGTCCCGACAAGCGCCCAGGTTACTTTGCCGTTCTTAACAGCCTGGGTGTGTACGATACTGTCAACCCCTCTTGCAAGGCCGCTTACCAAAATAACTCCGCTGCGGGCCAAATCTTCGGCAAGCATCGCACAGGCTCTTCTGCCGTAAGGCGTAACTTTGCGCGTCCCCACCATTCCTACGGAAGGAACTTCTCCGTCGTCAAGTTTGCCGCGCACGTAAAGCGCCAGGGGCGGCTCTTTTATATTTGCAAGACTCTGCGGATAGCCCGCCTCACCTTTAAACAAAATATGTCCGCCGACTTTAAAAGTTTTGTCCATTTCTGCCTGGGCGTCAAGCGCCGCGGCGTTCTTCAGGAATTTTTGGGCGGTTTCAAGCGATATTTTGCCTTCTTCGCTAAGCGTTTTTGCGTCCTGCTTTAAAACGTTTTCCGCAGAGCCGAATATTTCCAATAATCTGTTTGCCCAATCGGCGCGGAGATAGCTGAAAGAGTTAATTTTGAGTAAAGCAAGTTTTTCCTGTTCGCTTAAGGGCATAATTTTACCTTATATATCACTGACGCCTTTCCTGTCCAGAGGGCGGTATTGCATAACTTCTATTATATGTTCTTTTTTTATGTCGCGGCTGGCGGACAAATCCGCAATAGTGCGTGCGGTTTTCAAAATTTTATCAAGGCTGCGGGCAGAAAGCCCAAGCTTTTTCATTGCCAACTCAAGCACTTCCCCGCCGCCGGGCGGAAGAGGGCAAAATTCTTTTATTTCGGCAACGCTCATAAAAGCGTTTGCAGTGGTGGAACTGTTTTTGAAACGTTCCTTTTGGATTTCTCTGGCCGCAATTACGCGCTGCCTTATCCGGGCGCTTGTTTCGCCTTCGGACTTCTGCTGCCAGTCTTTATAATTGACGGGATTAAGATTAACCGTCAGGTCAATTCTGTCCAGAAGCGGGCCAGATATTTTGGACATATATCTGTTTATCTGCAAAGGCGTACAATTGCAAGTTTTTACGTTAGAGCCGTGGTATCCGCACGGGCAAGGGTTCATTGCCGCAATCAAAGTGAATTTTGCGGGGAAAGTAAAAGAATCTTTTGCCCTTGAAATGGTAACCTTAAAAGTCTCAAGCGGTTCCCTTAAAACCTCAAGAGAGCCGCGGCTGAATTCCGCAAATTCGTCCAGGAACAAAACGCCGTTATGCGCCAGGCTGACTTCGCCGGGTTTGGGTATCTGCCCGCCGCCGATAAGCGCAATGTTTGATATCGTATGGTGCGGGTCGCGGAAAGGACGTCTTAAAACGGTTTTGCCTTTGCCCAGAAGGCGGCAGACGGAATAAATCTGCATAATATCCAAAGCTTCAGCTTTGGTGAGCGGAGGCAAGATTCCGGCAAAACGTTTAGCAAGCATACTTTTGCCCGTGCCCGGTGGCCCGATTAACAAAACATTATGCCCGCCCGCGGCCGCAATTTCAAGCGCGCGTTTGGCAAGCGCCTGGCCTTTGACTTCACAAAAATCTTCTTTGGGCAAGCCGCTTTCGGCTTCTTCCTCTTTTTCTGCGCACTCCTGCGCTCTAAAACGCTCTTGGCTTTCAAGCATTTGTACAACTTCTTTCAAATCTTTTGCGCCGAAGCCTTCCGCACCCGCAAATGCGGATTCCTGCAAATTGCCCGCGGGAATAACGGCTTTGCTTCTGCCCGCTTTTTTGAGCGAAATAAGCATAGGCAACACGCCCGCGCAGGAATGAATCTTCCCGTTCAGGCCCAGTTCGCCTATAAAAACGATATCTTTAAGTTTTTCTCTTGCGCTTTGGCCAAGCTGATCACTTGCCGATAATATACCCAAAGCTATGGGCAAGTCAAAATGGGTGCCGGATTTTTTAACTTCAGCCGGCACCAGATTTATGGTTATTCTTTTCAGGGGGACATCAAAACCGCTGTTTCTTATGGCCGCAAGCACGCGGTCTTTGGCTTCTTTAACTTCCTGCTCGGGAAGGCCTACAAGAGTAAAAGTGGGCAGACCTGCCGCTATATCAACTTCAACGGAGACTAAAAAACCTTCAATTCCTTTTATACAGCTTGAAGAGATATTGGCAAGCATATTTTATAAGAACTGCATCTCCACATAGTCGGGGCCCGTGCTCTCTATTGAAAAACTTTCGTAATATTTGCGGATTATCTTTGCTGAAAATTCTTCTGAAGAGCCTACGTTGGCCTGAATTTCAAAAGTAGCGTCGGAATTTTCGTACTTAACAAGGTTGAAGTCTTCAACTTCGGAAAGGCCGCGCAGAATATTCTGCAATTTTTCCAAACGTTCTATGTTGTTAACATCGCGCACGACAAATTTAAAAGTTTTGGCGGAATTTACCGCCTCGGCTATTTTATCGGTTATCTGGCCCGCGGCGGCTTCGCACGCGCCGCTTAAAGCTTTCTGCGCGGCTATATTTTTATCCGCGTCAAGGCCGCTGAAACTTTCTGAATCTTCGGCAATTATTTTATAATTGCTTGCGGCAAGAACTTTAAGATTAACTTTAGCCCTCATCGTCGTAAAATCTGAAACGAAACCGCCCGCAAGCGGGTCTGCGGAAACATCGGCAAGGATTACGAATCTCATTCCGTCTTTTTTGGCTTTATCAACAAAAGACGTGCTGTCGTCAAGATTGTTTTGGCTCAGGTTGCCGCCGTCAAAAAGAGCATAAGGATAAGATTTGAGTTTTTTATAAATCCCCTGGCGGCAATACTGGTCAAGCGAAACCTGGCCGGCCACTGCTTCCCTTGATGCGACAAGCATATTTGTTTTTTTGACATAAGAACTGTCTTGTATGGATTTTATTTTTTCGGAAAGGTCGCTTATCAAAACCATAGTGCGGACTTCTTCGTAATATTTATCGCCTTTGCGGTAAGCGGTTTTTACGTAAGCGTTCCTTATATAATTATCCTGCTTGGCCAAAATATCCTGCTTTACTCCGTCGGGATATTCCATAACCGTGCCGGAAGAAAGGAAAATCTTAACAGCACGCTCAAGCGCATCATACTGGGCTTTGCGGAAAGCCTCTTTTTTCATCGCGTAAACGTCATTGGGCCTGTAATCAACCGTGGCAGAACCTATAACGTATTCACCTTCGCCTTTAGGGCCGATATTGAATCTCATGCATCCGCCCAAAAGAGCGACCGCACAGAACAGGAGAAATATTTTTTTCATTATTTTAACCTCGTTATTTTAATACATCTCCCAAAACTTTTACGTAAGAACTGGGCATTTTTATTCCTTCGGAATCTATAATTCCGCAGCGTATGGACATTATCTCAAGCATATGGACAAGAATATCATAGAAATTATCTCTTATGGCAGGGGTACAGGACACACTGCTGGGGCCAAGGATTATTGCGCCCTTAAGGTTCTTATTGTCGCATATGTTTGCAATTTTAAACGCTGCCGATATTATATGTTCGGACGTGTAAGAAGATTTTAAAGCGAAATTAAAACCGCCTTTTATTCCAAGTTCTTTTGCACGCTGTATGGTTGAAAACGCAATCCACTTAAATTTGTCCGAAGCTTCATGCGGGAAGAAGAAACCGAAGTTTCCCCAATCAGTATTCTCGCCGCGGTGAATGCTTTGTATATCTTCAAAAGATTTTTTGAATATTTCGCTGCTTTGGTCTTCCCCTGCAGAAGCAAGCATAAGGTTAAGGATTTCTTCATAACCTTTTTCGGGGCTGTTGCTGTCTTTTATTCTTCTGTAAAGGACTTTTGCATTTCTTATATAGCGTGCAATTTCGCAAAGGTTATAGCCGCTGGTACCAAAGAACGACTGCGCTTTGGCTTCGCTGATACCTATTTCCGCGTCCTGGACCATTTTGTTGTATATCTTTGCAAAATGCTGCACGCGGGGCGGTTTTAATTCGGAAATCCAGCCCTGATCAAGACGGAAGCCCACAAGGTCTTCAAATCTTTCCAAGCTCTCAGGAGGATATTTAGAAGAAATAACTATCTGCTTTCTGTTCTTTAAAAAAGTATTTAGCAGTTTTGAAATAAATTCTTTGTTATTCTCGTTTACGGCCGTAAGATGAATATCGTCTATAATCAAAACTTCTGTCTGGCGGAAGATATCGTCAAGGCTTTTCATTTTGCCTTCTTCAACGTATCTCTGAACACCGCGGCCAAGGCGGACGCCGTTTGTTATAAAAACTTTTTCGGGCGAAAGCCTTTTGGAAATTTCATAAGCTATTGCGTTAAGAAAATGAGTTTTGCCCGTGCCGCTTTCGCCGTAAAGCACAAACGGGTTATGCATAGTGCCTAAATTTTCTATAACAGACATTGCAGAAGCATGCGGAAAACGGTTTGAAGCAAGGTCCATATTTTCAAAAGTGAACGTGGGCACAAGAGGTATTTCAAGCGGCCAGTTGCTCTTTTTGTATATCTGACCTATAGGTATCTGGAGAGTGCGGTCTATTGCCGCGGTTTTATCCGGCACGGGGGCAATTTGCTCGGCTTTTTCCGCCGCTGAGGGCACGGAAGGTTGTGCGGGACGAGGCGCAGGGGGCGGCAGAGGGCGCTGAATGCGCGGCATCTGCGGCGCAACCGTACGCTGCGGATTCAAGGGAGCAGACGGACGCGGGGAAGCGGGCCTTTTAATTTCAGGTATTTGCGGCTTTGCAATATTTTGATTTTTTTTGTTGTCTTCCTGGATCATTTTTTTCTCCCCTGATTCTCCTTTATGTATTTTATTATTTATTTGTCCCTGTTTAAAGTAATTTCCCTTGTCGCCTTTGTCGGGAATTGTCTTTGGCTGTTTTTGCAAAATTTTCTGTTTGCGGATTACCGTCCCTTTCGCAAGATTCGGAGGAGGAGGCGGAAGCGGACGATTTGGAACCGCAGCCTTCTTAAATTTTAAGGCTGCCGCGGATTTATCTGCCGCAGTATGCGCCACTTTATTGAGAATAACAGAAGGTTTAGGGCCGTTTGCCTGCGCGGGCGCTGCGGGTTTTTTTATAATTTGTGCCGGCGATTTCTTGAAAGTCGGTTTATTTTCACGCTTAGGCTGACTGCCGAAAATATTAACCGGTTTTATACTCGTCGTCTGCCCGATATGAACCGCAGATTCTTTTTTTGTTTCGGCCTTTAACGGGCGCGTTTCTTTTGCAATGACGCTATGCACGGCAGGTGCGCTTTTGACGGCGGAAATTTCTTCTTTCTCAACCGTTTTCTGCGGAATACTTTTGGTTGCATTGACCGAAGCGTCTTTCTGCGCGGTTATGTCGGCTTGAACCGAAGCGCGCGTTAAAACTATATTATTCTGTTTCTCTGAAGACACTTTAAGAGGCTGAGGCGCGGGAATTTTTGGTTCTTCTGTTTTCCACGAAGTTTTTTTAACTTCAGGCTGTTTATTTTCAAACGGAGAAGTCGGCTTCTGCGGGCTTAACAAATCTTCAAGAGGAGATTCCTCTTCTTTCTGCGGCGCTTTTGTTGAAGACGGGCCCAACAAATTTGGGACGTTTGAAAGATCATCTGACAAATTTTCGGCCTTGGAGGGCTGCTGAGCAATAATTTGTTCAACGGCAGATTTTGTTTCCTGTGCGGAAGAAGGTTTAAATTGTTCCTCGGGATTTGCGTAAAAATCGCAAATAGTTTCGGCGGCAAAAATATCGTCTACTTTCACAGCCTTTTCGGCATTAGTCAAAGAAGAAGTTTTTTGCTCCGCAAGAGGGCCCTGCATATTTTTATTGCCCGCAGACATCGTAAATCCCGAAGGATATTCAACCTCGGGCTTTTCCGGCAACACCTCCGGTGCGGGTTCGTCCTGGCGGACCACGACGCTGTGTTCCGGCTCCTGAGGTTTTTTATTTAAAGAATCAAAAGGGTTCGGCGCGTGTTCGGCAATTTGCGGCGGAGCGGGCGGGATATGCGGCGCCTGCGGGCGCACCTGAGGCGCGGCAGGCTTAAGAGCAGTTGGCGCAGCGGGCTTAAGCATAGGCGCGACACGCTTTGTTTCTTTTGAGCTGCCGAATCTCTTGAATATTTTACTCAGCAAGCCGCCTGTTTCAACTTTAGAAACAGGTGCAACCAAATCAACATTAGAAGAACTGCCCGTTGCCGGGGCTGAAGATTTTGAAGGTTCGCCGCCCAAAGGGTTCATCTTAACATCTTTCAGAAGGCCGGAAAGACCTTCCGCGGGATTAAAATCCGTTTTTTCGCTGAGTTGTTTTGAACTTGCGCTGTCCAAATTTATAAAAGTTCCGTCGCCTACGTCAAGTTCGTTATCAATCTGTATGCCGCCTTCAAACGCATCAGATTCTTTTGAAACCGAAAGGCCGCTTTTGGCAAGCGAAAGTTTTGATTCCGTCTTCGGAGAAGACGGCATTTCTTCATAGCGCGTGGCTTCCGCTATGTGAAGGGATTGCACTTCTTCATGCTCTTCCTGCGGGGCGGCTTTTGCCCTGTCGCGCGCGTCAACCGCGTTGAGAGGCGAAAGGCCCGAATACGGATCAGGCTCCTGCTGCGCAGGCGTTGAAACTGCCTGCTTAAAAGAATCCTGCGGGAATATTTGCGTTTCGGGCGAGATTACGTCAAGGTTAAGCCCTTTCTGTGAATCTTCCGTTGAAAAAACTGAGCTGTTTTCACCCGAAGCATTGTGAACGCATTCTTCAATTTTAATGCGTATCTTTTCCAACATACCTTCATCGGAAACGTTAACCAGTTCAAACACGTGGGTAAAGGGAGGCAATTTTACATCAACAAATCTGCAAAAGAAATAAAGTTCTTTTTCCAATGCGGCAACACCCTCGCTGTCGCCTATGATGGCAAGGATATAAACAGAGCCTGAGGTAACCGTATTCTCCCTTATTTCCCAACGTGTTATCATTATTTAATCCGTAACAAGTTTGACGCCTGCGCTGGTGCCCAGACGGCTTGCGCCTGCGTCTATCATTTTCAGGGCGTCTTCTTTTGTTCTTACTCCGCCAGAAGCTTTAACCTTAAGGCCGCTGGCTTTGGCCATTAAAGCGACATCGTGCTCCGTTGCGCCTTTATCGGAAAATCCCGTTGAAGTCTTTACAAAATCCGCACCGCACTGCGCGCAAATTTTGCATACCGCAACTTTTTCTTCGTCCGTAAGATAAGAAGTTTCTATAATAACTTTCAGCACGCTGCCCTTTGAGGCCGCGCGCACAGAGGCGATGTCTGCTTTAACAACATCTAGCTGACCGCCTTTAAGCGCACCGATATTTATAACCATATCAACTTCGCCCGCGCCCTGCTTGATGGCAAGGGCGGCTTCGGCCGCTTTAATTGAAGAATCGTTGGCCCCCAGAGGGAAGCCTATTACCGTACAAACTTTTACGCCGCTGCCTTTAAGCAGCTCTGCCGCGTAAGAAACCCAGACGGGATTTACGCAGACCGAGGCAAAATGATACTGTTTTGCCTCGGCGCAAAGTTTGGCAATATCTTCTTTTTTTGCAAACGCTTTTAAAAGCGTATGGTCTATATATTGCGCTAAATTCATAGTTAATTAAAGTTTATAATCCTGATGAATTTTTCGGCTTCCAAAGACTGACCGCCGACAAGTACGCCGTCAACGTCTTCTTTTGCCATGATGGCATCAACGTTTTCGGCTTTCACGCTGCCGCCGTAAAGTATTCTGACTTTATCGGCAAATGCGGCGCCGTATTTGCTTTTGAGAAGGCTTCTGATTGAAGCATGGACTTCTTCGGCCTGTTCGGGAGTGGCAGTTTTGCCCGTGCCTATTGCCCAAACCGGTTCGTAAGCAATTACTATGTCTTTTAAATCTTCCGCGCTGAAACCTTTAAGACCGCCTTCAATCTGGTCTTTAATAACGGCTTCGGTTTTGTTTGCTTCGCGGTCTGCAAGCGTTTCGCCTACGCAGAAAACTATCTTGAGCCCGTGGGCAAGCACGGCTTTAACTTTTTTATTCAAAATTTCGTTATTGTCTCCGAAAAGTTTTCTTCTTTCGCTGTGGCCCAGAATCACGCAGGTTGCGCCCGCGCCGATAACCTGAGACGGAGAAACTTGGGAAGTAAAAGCGCCTTTTTCTTCAAAGTAGCAGTCCTGCGCGGCCAGGATTATGCCTTTTCCCTTAATGATCTGAGAAACGGGATAAAGACTTGTAAAACTGGGGGCAATCATGATGTCCGCGTTATTTTTATTGGGAGCTTTTGCAAGCGCTTTCACAAGCGTTTCCGACTCTGCAACGGTATTGTGCATCTTCCAGTTACCGGCTATAAACGGTTTTCTTGACATATGCTATTCTTCCTTTTTCTAAAAATAAAAACAGCCCTTAAGCTGGCTATACATAAGTATATACATTTATATTCTAGAAAATTTTTTGGAAGCTTTAACAATTATTTGCGCAAGAGGCAGAAAATACGGAACTATTTGCTCCAGTTGGGCGTGAAAGAATCGCCGCGTACATTGGCGATAAGATGCTGCGCGCTGCCGTCGGCGTCCATCTCGTATATCTGACGCTTATGGTTGCGCGTGGTGGTGTATGCTATAAACCTGCCGTCGGGAGACCAAGTGGGGTCTTCGTTTGAGCCGCTGTCGGCCGTAAGCTGGCGCAGCTGCCCGCCGGTAATATCAACTATAAAAATATCTATCGGGTGGTTGTAAGAAACTTTGCCCGAGAATACTATCCATTGTCCGTCGGGGGACCACTGCGGAGTATCCGTCCAGTTCATTTTGGTAAGACGGCGCGTTTCTTTGGTGTCAAGATTCAAAATATAAACCTGCGGATTTCCCGAGCGGTTTGATATAAAAGTTACAAATTTACCGTCGGGAGAAAAAGAAGGCGACCCGTCCACCGCGTAGCTGTTTGTAAGACGGCTTAAAAGGCCGGAATCAAGTTCTTTAAGATAAATGCTGGGGTTTGTGCCGCGAGACATCGTAAGAACTATTTTTCTGTCGTCGGGTGAAACGCCGCCTATAAGGTTAAGACCGCCGCCCTTTATCAAAGGCTTTATTTTGCTTTCTTTGAGGTCTATATAAAAAATATCCGGGTTACCGCGGCGGTAAGTGGTATAAAATATTTTTGTGCCGTCGCTGCTCCAGCGCGGAAGAAGCGCTATTGAGTTATCTCTTGTAAGTTTTTTAAGGTTAAAGCCGTCGTAGTCCACCATATAAATTTCTTTATGGCCGGTGGAACTGTTGCAGAAGGCTATTCTTGTGTCGGCTATACCTTTTTTGCCGGTAAGCATAAGTACAATCTGGTCCGAAATCAAATGCGCGACGCGCCTGAGGCTCTTGGCACCGCTGCGGTAATCTTTTGCAAAAACGGTTTTTACGGATTCGGTATCGTAAAGAAAAGCTTTAATATCCCAGCCGCCTTCAATCGGGCTGACCTGGCAAAGCAAAGCGTAGTCAACTTTTTGTTTTTTGTATGCTTCAAGACTTGCTGAAATATTTCTTAGATCCGCGGGAGCAATATCGTCTTTGACGTCAAAATAACGGCTTCTCATCAGATCTGCGCGGACAACTTCGCCTATTGAAGACGCCGTCTGTCTTTGCAAATTATCCTGCGGATTTAAAGGGAAAAAGCCCGCCAGGCCGATTGCAGGCAAATTATCGGGATTGTATTTTGCGCTAACGCCGATGTAAACATCACTGTCTTTGGCGCAAAGAGATAACGGCATAAGAAGTATTGCCGCAAGTAAAACTTTAAAAAATTTCATTTTATTATTTCATTCCGTCCAGAAGCTGTTTGGCTTCTTCCGCCTGCGGAGTGTCTTTAAAATCCTGCACTACAGACTTAAGATAAGTCTTTGCTTCTTCTTTTTTATTAAGAGGAATTATGCTTTTTGCATAAAGTATGCGAGCCTGCGCCGTCTGTTTGCTGTTGGGATATTTATCAAGAAGCGTTGCCGCGGCAACCGCAGCTCTTTGATAATCCTGCTGGCCGTAATAGCTCTGCCCGAGCATCAAATAAGTATCCTGCGCAAACTGCCCGTCCGGTGCGGATTTAAGATAAAGGTTGAAACCTTTTACCGCGCTGTCAAAATGACTGTTTTCAAATTGTGTTTTGGCATCGGCAAAAATATCGCTGGGGAGCATCTGGTAATCAGGCTGCTGCTTTTGTTTTTCAACGGTAGTAACTATTGTTGTGATATTGTCCAACTTTGCCGAAAGAGCATCAAGTTTATAATCAAAATCTTTGAGGTTATCCGAAGACTGGGTGAGTTTTTCGCCCAAATCTTCCATCTGCTGGCTGGAAGCAGCCTGGTTGCGCTGAACGTCTTGCAAAGTTCTGTTTAAAGCCGCAACCTGAGTTTTTAAAACGCTTACGTCGTCCTGTGTGGCAAAACAGCCGCAAAAAAAGAGAAGGGAACTTAATCCCAAAGGCATAAAAAGAATTCTTTTTAATGTGTTCATAAGTTCCCTTTCCCCAAATTACTTAATTACGGTATCGGAGCGGCGGTTCTTTGACCAGCAGGTTTCGTTTTCGTCAGTGCATACGGGTTTTTCTTCACCGTAAGATACTGTTTCAATTGAATCTGCGGAAATACCGAGCTTCACGTAATAATCTTTTACTTCTTTTGCTCTCTTATCGCCAAGAGCAATGTTGTAAGATATGGTGCCTCTGTCGTCACAGTTACCTTCAACTCTGACTTTGGCCCCTGCTTTTACTTTAATTGTTTCTGCATTCTTTTCAAGCGTTGCCATGGCATCGTGAGAAAGCGTGTACTCGTTTAAAGCAAAATATACGGGTGTAATTGCGGTACCCTGCGCGTTTGCGGTTGCATCTTCGTCCTGTAAAGAAGCGTCGTCTGCCGCAACTTCTGCGACGTTAGTGGGAGCTTCTGCTGCTTTCAAGTCAGCACCCGGGGCTTTCTTTACGTTTTTGCTGCAGGCGCCCAAAACTGCCGCCATCGCAAAAACCAATGTGAACTTCATTATGTTTTTCATCTGTATCTCCTGTTACTTTACTTATAATGATACAAGAAATATGGCCTTACAGTCAAATCAAAAACCGCCGTAAAATGCCCTATTTGGGCAATCTGCCCGCAAGAATTTCCGCAAACGGACGGGTGGGTTCTATTTTGCTGAGCACTATGCGGATTGCGGCCGTTATCGGGACTGCCAAAAATGCGCCCACAATGCCCCAAACCAAAGTCCAAAAAACCAAAGAACCGATTACGGCCACGGGGTGCAAATCCATACCCGAACCCAAAAGTTTGGGTTCAAGAAGACTGCCGAAAGTAAAATGTATCAAAGCGGGAATAATCAAAATAACAAAAAATTGCGGGCTGGGGCCGAACTGCACAAGCGCAATCGGAAGCGGCAGCATCACTGAAATTATTGAGCCGATGTTCGGAATAAAATTAAGAATAATCGTTACCAATGCAAACATAACGGCAAGGTCCAATCTGGTAGATACCAGAACAACCCCGACGCAGAAACCCGTCAAAACGGATATCACTATATGTATATAAAGATAGGCGGAAACTTTGTTTTGTATCTCCTTTACGACGGAGTTTGTAATTTTTGTACTGCCCGTTCCCAGCAAAAGGAAGAACACAAAAACTATGACCAAAAACAGATAAGAGAACAAACTTAAAGCCGTCAGGCTGAAACTTTTAAGAAAATTTGTAACATAAGAGCCCTGCAAAAGTTCCTGCATACTGTTAAATTCCAAAAATTCCTGCGGTATAGGAATGTGATGATTATCGGCATTTATCATAAACATCTGAAACATATTAAAAAGTTTATCTTTATATATATTTGCAACCTGCGCAAAATGCGCCGCCGAATAAAACATATAAACCGCAAGCAAAACAAGCGGGACAAGCACCAACAGGGCAGCTGTAATTATGGCAGGCCATTTGGGAAGACGAAATTTGAATTGTATATATCTGACGACAGGCGTTATCATCGTGTAAATAAAAACGGAAATTACCAACGGGATAAGAATTGTTTTTGTATAAATCAGAGCCATTGTTATACTGACTGCTGCAATGATAATCAGGCACAGGGTGTTGATTTTTGAGTATATATCTATATCCGTTTTGTTTACGACGGAAGAAATGACTTTTTTGGGGTCAAGTTCATTCATAATGTTTCTCCATATCTCTGGTCATAAACAAAATGCGGCCCGTGGTTTTTTGAATAGTTTCGCAGCAATATTCCAAAACCCACCAGTTAAGGCGCAAAGGAACTTCTTTGCCTGTTTCCTGCATATTTTTATAAAGGGTAAAAAGTTCATCGCCGCGGCGCGTAAAATCCATTGCGGCAATGGTTATCTGTTTGACAACCACGCGGTTTTCGCGGATTGCTTCGGCTTTGTTGTTGCCGTAATAATCTTTGCGCGCATTCTGCCAAAATTCTTCGGCGTCATCGGTAAACTTTTTAAGGTCGTCCACTGCGGAACGGAATTCTTTTTCAAAAGAAATATCCGTAACGGGCTGTCTTCTTTTGTGGCATACGGCAATATCTTCAAGCCTGCCGTAAAAAACGCGGAAGTTGTTGATAATAAGTTTGATTTTATCTGCCGAAGTTTCAACCTGCTTCAGCATTTGTTTTAATTGTTCTTCTGTATTTGTGTCCATTGTTTTGAGAATCTCAAAGAAATTATCGTCCCTATGCCGTACTGCGACCTTACGGAAATCGTACCTTTGTGCAAATTCATTATCCTTTTAACAAGAGCAAGGCCCAAACCCCAGCCTTCTATCTGCCCCGTAAAAAAATCATCAATTTGATAAAACTTTTCAAATATTTTACTTATTTCTTCTTCTTTTATGCCTACGCCGTTATCGGCCACGGCCAAAACGTCTTTACCGTTTTCTTCGTAATAAAATATTCTTATCTTTTTTATGGCGTTATTGTTAAATTTTATGGCGTTATCAACCAGTTCTTCAAGCGCTATTGAAACAAGCGCGCCGTCGGCAAAAATTGTAACGTCAGGCTCGCATTTTATTTCTATTGAAGGCCCGCGGCGGCGGATTGTATCGTCTGAAGACATAATATTCAAAGAATCGTCGCGCCCCACACATTTTTCCGCGGCGGAAACAAACATCGGGCGCACTTTGACGGCTTCTTTTTTTATATCCGAAGAGAGCAGCGCATTTACGCTTGAAAAACGCACAAGCTTATCAACAAGCAAGGCCATTTTTTCGCCCTGTTTGCTTATATCTTCCAACGCCTTAACCGTGAAAGAAGACATCTCTTCCGGTTTGGTCTGCGAAAGTATGGCTTCCGTATACCCGTTTATAATAGATAAAGGCGTTTTCAACTTATGCGATACCAATGACAAAACCCTTGAGGCAGGGTCTTTCTGAAATTTGGTTTCTTTATCGTTTTCCGCCATATCCGCCCCTTACTTAAAAACCCAAAGTTAAACCCGCTCCGTAAATATCCCTGTTCCTTGAATGCTGAAATATATGGTTATATGTCAGGCTGAAATGAACGCCTGATATAACGCTTAGGCTTGAGCCCAAAAGAAGAGAATGAGCCGCAGATGCGTTATAGAAACCTATATATCTATAGGATATATAATTTTCCGATTTATTTACAGGGGAATACCACCTTATTTTAAGGCCTGCCGAACCCTTGGGAAGATCAAATAAATAATCCGTAGTCCCCAGGTCCGCAATTTCCTGCTGGTTCATTACTCCTTTGACGTCGTCAACACCGGAAATGCCCGAAAGATATTGGTAAATATTTCCGTTAACGTCAAAACTGTACTGGCCGAAATAATTGTAATCCATACCCGCTTCATAGGCGGTCTGGTAAAAATATTTCTGCGGAGTAACCGTTCCGTCCCGCAAAACATCGGCCTTCTGGGCCGCAAAACCCGCGCCGACATAAGCGCGTGAAGAATTTTGGTCTATATCGTCAACGGTTTCGCCGGTTGCAACAAGAACTTTGCCCCCGAAAGCTTTTGCTCCGTTGGCATTATCGGGATACCAAAAAGGTTTCAGCATAATATCGTACTGTTCGGGATTTATGGTTATGGGCAGGCGGAAAGCGTAAATATCGTTATCAAACTTTCTGTGCTGGATTATGTCAAACTCCGGCCCGAATGTAAAGCCGTACGCGGGGTTAAAAACCAAGGCGGAAGAGTTCTTCCAAAATGCGGAATTATGCGTATGAGTGTCAGACAGTTCAAAAGCAAAAGCGCAGCACGATGCCGTAACGGTAATCAAAAAAGAAAGTAATATTTTTTTCATATACTAAAGAATAGCAAAAATTTATTAAGCCGAATACCGCAGTTTAAACTTTTTCCGTACAACGCTAAGTACAGCCCCTTAAATTTTGTAGAATTATTTTATGAAAAAGAATCTTTTTTTACTTTTAATGTTTTTTGCCTGCGCGCTTAACGCAGCCGTAATAGAACGCGGGCCTTATATAGAAGACCTCAAATTTACTTCTGCAACGCTGCGCTGGTCAACCAGTGTGCCTGCCGCCTCCTGGGTGGAATACGGGCCCGAGGGCAGATGTTCACAGATAATGGCAATATCTCCCAGGAAAAGATCACATTCCGTAACGCTTCAGGGGCTGATTCCCAATACCAAATTTTGTTATAAAGTTTACGTCCAAAATAACGCGGGCAACGGCGTTCAGGCGCCTGCCGAAGGACATTTCAGAACGCTTTTGACGCCAGAGCGCAAAACGCTCAGTTTTCTGGTAGTAGGCAATACTTCGGCTTCGTCAAAAGGCGGAACACTTGCAATAAAGCAAAAAATGGCAAGAACAATGGAAGAATATCCAGCAGATTTTATTATTCATACGGGCAATATTGCGGCAAACGGCCTTGACAGCGGTGAAACTTACGACTTTTTTAAGCCTTACAAATTTTTGCTCCGTTCCACACCGATATTTATGACTCTGGGCGAAGACGAATACGGCCCTATGGGCAAAAACGGAGAAGGCAAAAGCTTTTTGGACGATAACTTTAAGAAAGCCAATGCAATGCCCTGGGGACAGGGTGCGCCGAATTATTATTATATAGACAGCGCTCACGCAAGAATAATTTTCCTGGACACAAATAATATGTACGGCATAAGCGCGGCGCCTGGTCTTTCGCGCGAATCCGCGCAATACCAATGGCTCAAGAAAACGCTTGCAACCGCAGGCGGCGGAAGATGGAAAATTGTCGTAATGCACCACCCCGTATATTCAAGCGGCGCTTCGGAAGACCGTTTGAGCAGACTGCTGGGGCCTTTGTTTGACTCCGAAAAAGTCAACCTTGTAATCCAGGGTCATCAGGGCGCTTACGAAAGAACAACGCCGATTTCCGGCGGAGCGGAAGCCAAAGCGGGGCCGGTTTATATGACGGTCGGCGGCAGCGGCAAATTCTTTGAGCACGCATCTTACGGCAATAAATGGAGCGCAAAATATTTTGACGTTCCGCACTTTGCGCAAGTGCAGATTACCGACAGAAAACTTGCTTTGCGCGCCTATGATGCAGACGGCAAAAAAATAGATGCTTTGGATATATACTTTTGATTTTTAGTATAATATTTATGTTAAGTTGTTTTTAACAACAAAAATTTCAGACGTTTTAAAGCCCAGTTGGCGCAGTGGTAGCGCGTTCCCTTGACATGGGAAAGGTCACAGGTTCAAATCCTGTACTGGGCATTTTTTATTGTCCAAAAATGCACAGGAGGAAGCCGACTGCTCGGCTTCCGACAGGATTTGAAAGGCGGAGCGATGTTTTTGTTTGAGGAGCCTGCCGCTAAGCGGCGCGCGACGAAAGGCAAAAACCGCGAGCCCGGACTGCAGAAATTTCCCGTCAGGGAAATTATCGGAAGGAAAATCCTGTACTGGGCATTTTTTATTGTCCAAAAATGCACAGGAGGAAGCCGACTGCCAGGCTTAATCCCCCGAAAAAATTTAATCTTGCCTCCCAAAATGTTATATTTTGTTTAAAGCCGCACCAAACAAAAGGTAATTTATGCAAACATTTTCTTTAAGTCTGGCGGGCATATTATTTGTAATTCTTCAGATAGTAGTAACCTGCCATATAATTTTATTTAAAGAAGACGTAAAAAGCGCCATAGGCTGGATAGGCCTTGTGTGGTTTACCCCTGTTTTGGGCACAATAATTTATACGCTTTTCGGCATAAACCGCATCAGAAGAAAAGCCTTTACTCTTCGGAACAGCGGCCCCGATATCATAGACGTCAAACAAGTGCTTGATAAAGCCCTCCGCAAACAAATCCCCCCGTATCTGACGCAGCTTTGGCGCATGGGTTATAAAGTGCACCCGCAAAACTTTTCTGCGGGCAACAAAATAGTCCCGCTGATAAACGGGGACGAAGCATACCCGCAAATGTGCGCAGCCATAGCCGCGGCAAAAAAAGAAGTTCTTCTGGCAAGTTATGTCTTTGATAATGACCGCGCGGGCAAAATGTTTGCCGCCGCCCTCAAAAGCGCGGCCTCAAACGGCGCAAGGGTAAAAGTTTTGATAGACGGCGTGGGCGCCAAAAGCGGCCCCAGGCCCTTTATAATGAAAGAATTCAAACAAATCAAGGGGCTTGAATATGCGGTTTTCCTGCCTGTTCGCGGCTCGCTGCCTTTTGTAAATCTGCGCAACCACCGCAAAATACTTGTTACCGACGGCAGAACGGCATTCTTCGGCGGTATGAATATATCTGAGCAAAACCTGCTTAAACTGAAACCCAAAAAGCCAGTGGCGGATATAACTTTTAAGATAGAAGGCCCGGTAATTGAACAAATCTCCAGACTTTTTATGCAGGATTGGAGCTTTGCCGCAGAAAAGAATTTTACCCCGCTTTCCTTTAATATAAAGCAGGAAGAAGCGGGCAACATATCTTGCCGCATAATCCCCGACGGACCCGACAGCGATTACGGCAAAATTGAATTTATAGACGTTGCCGCTTTAAACTGCGCCCAGCACGCGGTTACCATTGTAACGCCGTACTTCCTGCCGACGGCAACAATAACAACGGCCCTTGAAAGCGCCTGTATGCGCGGGGTTAACGTTGAAATTATACTGCCGCGCAAAAGCAATATCTTCGGCATGGATTACGCAATGGCGGCCAACTTCAACAAGCTTACGGCAAAAGGCATAAAAATCTATCTTACAAACCCGCCATTTGACCACAGCAAATTTATGATTGCCGACGGTGTTTGGGTGTTTGCGGGCTCTTCAAACTGGGACGAAAGAAGCTTCAAACTTAACTTTGAAAGCAATATTGAACTGCTCAGCAGAGAATTGTGCGCGGAACTTGCCCAAACGGCCGAAAACAAGAAAGCAAACGCCGTACTGTTCAGAACAAAAAGGTTCTCTTTGGCCAAAAGACTCAGAAACAACGCCTTCCGCCTGCTGACGCCTTATTATTAAAGAATTTCAAGACCCAGAATCAAGACCCAGACATCTTTAGGACCAAATTCCCTTGTATCCCGCCCTATAATCCTCTAAAATTTAAGTATAGAGAGTTGTAAAAACAGATTTTCTAATAATGTAGACAACAGAATAAAATAAAATGGAGAAAATAATGAATAAGAAAATAGCAGTAATCATGACGGCGCTTCTCGCTGCTTCATCTGCGTTTGCTTTACCGACTTTTAACGCCAAGACTCAAACTGACGCGTCCAAACGCGTTGAAAGCGTTTTAAGCCGCAAAGCCCAGCAGGTTCAGGCTGCACAGCAGCAGGAATATGTTAAGGTATATGAAGGCGTCCTTGTAAACGGATACTTCTCAAAAGATAACCTTAAATCCACCGTCTATCAGGGGAAAGGATTCAAGATAGAGTTTGCAATCCAGTCAAAGAACGGTTCTTCTTTCGGCAACGTAACCTTTAAGGTTTTTGCCGCACAGAATGCAAAACCTTCAATAAAAACCGAAAAGAAATACGTAAACGGCGTTTCACGCGATCCTCACGCTCCCGTAGCAGTCTACGTAAGCGTTAAGATTAACGGACAGGAGTCCAAAGTTGAAGCAATCACCGTTGACGCTCAGGATTTGGCGGAATATAAAGACTGCGATTATCCTTACAGCAGCCTGCCCGTTGAGGGCACAGTCGGTCCCTGCCCCGTGTGCGGAGCAAAAGACCCGTATCATTGCGGAAAAGGACATGTAGGTCCCTGCTCAGAGAACGTTAAACCCGTTCCCGCCGCAAAAGCAAAACCTACCCAGGAAGTCGTTTGGGAAAAAGTCGGCGAATACGCCAACGACCCCGATCGCTACAGCCCTGCCGTAGTTAAAGAAATCAAAGGCATTGCGGTATTCGGACATTCCAATATAGCAACCAGAACTTACGAAGATAAGAACTTTACCGTCAAGCTCTTTGCAAAAGACGGTAACATCGCATACTCCGTAGTTCCCGCAAACGAAAACGGCACAGACCTTGCAGTAACGGTTGAAACAGCCGCAAAAGTCGGACGCGATCCTCACCAGTCCCTGGACGTCAACCTTGTAGTCACGGAAAATAAAGACGGAAAAGCCGTGAAAACAACCAAGATATTCATACTCAGCGCAGACGCAACGACATTATAAAAAAGCATTTGACCCCGCTCGTTTTTAGGGCGGGGTTTTATATTAAGTAAAAGAGAAAAAAATGAAAAAGAATATAGTCTTATCGGCAATACTTGTTTTAGCATCATCGGCAGTTTTTGCTTTTCCCGCATTCAATAAGAATGCCGCAAACAAAACCACCGATAAAGCAACAGCAATAATTACGGCACAGAAAGAAGCGCAGGAAGCGCCCGTAACGGTTAAAGGAACTTTGCTTGAAGGCGATTTTACAAAAGACTTTCTGAGAGTAAAAATCCTTGAAGCAAAAGATTTCACCATACAGTTTTTTATAGATTCTAAAGACGGAAAAACTTGGGGCAACATAGCTTTTTCAATCACCGCAAAACCTTCTTTCCTTAAGCAGATTAAGGTTGTGGCGGAAGATGAAGCCGTAATCCCCGGTTCATACTGCGAACCTGATGACGAAGCCAACATTTCCGTTAAGGTTCAGGGCAAGAACATTGCAGGCGGAGAAATTAACATTGCAAAAGTTACCACGGTAACTCTTAAAGACGTCAGAAGCGGCAATTTTAACGAAACCCCGCTTTTTAAATAAAGTTTAAAAGCAATTTAACCCCCGCTTTACAGCGGGGGTTTTTATTTGCAAAAATAAAGTGTTAAAATCAGTTATGCTTACAAAAGAAATAATAAAAGATTTGGAATCATTCAAAAACCCGCAGCGCGCCGAACATTCTAAAAGATTCTTCAGAACCGGCAAAGGAGAATACGGGGAAAATGACGTTTTTCTTGGCGCTTCTCTGCCGCAGATGCGCTCTTTGGTAAAGAAATATAAAAAAACCGCAACGCTGAAAGATATTGAGCCTCTGTTTGACGGAAAATTCCACGAGATGCGCCTGTGCGGTTTTATGCTTCTCAAAGAAATGTTCCGCTCTGCCAAAACGGAAGAAAACAAAAAAACTTTTTATGATTTTTATATGGCGCATCTGTACGCTGCAAATAACTGGGATTTGGTTGACGTAACCGCGCCGCACATTTCGGGCCCGTACCTTTACGGCAAAAGCCATAAACCTCTTTTGGACCTTGCAAAAAGCGGTAACCTCTGGAGGGAAAGAGTTGCCATAATATCAACGCTTTATTTTATAAAACGCGGCAATTTTGAAACTTCTCTTAAACTGGCGGAAAAATATATCACGCATACGCACGACCTGATACAAAAAGCTTCAGGCTGGACTCTGCGCGAAATAGGCAAACAGGATATAAAAACGCTTTACGCTTTTCTTGATAAATACGCTGCAATAATGCCAAGAACAATGCTTAGGTATTCACTGGAGAAACTTCCCGAAGAAAAAAGAAAATATTATATGGCGGCTAAAGCAAACCGCGCAGCTTAAGAACAGCTTTTTTAACGCCGCGCATACAGCGCATATTCAAAAATGCGCGCACAAAATATAACGGATTTAAACGCAGCGGGGAAGTTAAAGAATCTTTGAACTTCTGCGGATACGGATACAGGCGGGCGTAAGCAACAAGCTCTTCAAAAGCCTTCTTTTGAGAGGAGGGCACCGCAAATAAAGGCGGGATTGAATAAGGCGGCAGATAGTCTTTTACAACGCTCAAAAACGCAAGCCTCAGTTCTTCATCTTTATCAAAAAGCATAGCGGAAAGTTCGTAAAGCCCCTTATATTCCATAAGCAGGCGGCTTACCCAGCCTTTACGCTTTATAATCTCGTCATTCTGCATACGCATATTTATAAGCGGGCGCTCCAAAAAGCAAAATTTGCAGCCGAAGTTCTTGAGATACCACATATTATAAATATGTATCCAACCGCTCCCCATAACTTTCGGGTTAAGCGGAATTTGATTCCAAACATCTCTCTTTACCGCAAATCCGCCGATATAGCCGAATAAACCCGCGTTAAACTTTACGCTTTTTAAATACTTCAAAATATCTTCTTTTTTGCCCATATCAAAAACCGCGCCGTCTTTTACATTTTTAAGATAGACAAAAGAATCAGTATGCTTTGTGCCGTCATAGCAAATGCCGAAGGAAAGCAGATAAAAATCAAAATCAGTTTTTATTTTCTCCAGAAGATAATCAAGCGCGCCTTCAAGCATTATGTCGTCGTCGCCCATGGCAAGGCAATATCTTCCGCCCGCGCAGGCAAACGCTTTTTGCATATTGCCGTCAAAGCCGATATTCTGCGGGTTTTTTATATATTTAAAATTTTTATATTTAAGATACTGAGAAGCGACAGTTTCGGTATCGTCGGGTGAGGCATTATCGCAGACAAGCACCTCAACTTCGCCGCGCGAAACAGCAGGCTGAGCAAAAACGCTTTTCAGCGCGTTTGCAAGATAAGAAGCGCGGTTATAAGTGGGAATGCAAACCGAAAGAGGTATCATTTGTCCGAGGCAAAAACGGACTTAAGATTAAAAGAAGCGTCCAGCTCTATAAGCATAGCCTTTTTGCCTTTTTCTATTGAACCGAACGGCAGTTTGTGCAATGCCGCGGGGTTATCCGAAGCAGCCATAAACGAATTGCCGACGCCGAATCCCCAACTGATAAGGTTTTTTACGCCTTGCAGCATACTCAGGGCCGAGCCCGCAATGACATTGTCGCTTTTCCTTCTGAAAAGCCCGCCCGAAAGGCGAACTTCTTCGCCGTTTGCAAGACCTTCTTCAAACCCGGTCGGGTTCAAAGAATCAGTAACCAAAACTATTTTTGAGGGTTTCTTAAGCCTGAAAACCATACCCATTATAACTGGCGAAACGTGATGCCCGTCGGCTATAACTTCCGTGCTGAAAGCTTCTTCGCACAAAGCGGCGCCCGCAGTCCCCGGTTCGCGGTGGTTTATGCCGCGCATGGCGTTAAAAAGATGCGTAACGTGTAAAATGCCAAGATTTTCGGCATTTTTCATATCGGAATAAAGAGCGTCGGTATGGCCCGCCTGCAAAATAAAATGATGTTCTTTTGCGTATGCCGCCAAAGCTTCTATGCCCTTTAATTCGGGTGCGACAGTCAAAGCGACTATTTTGCCGCCCGCGGCTTTATAAAGTTTATCCAGCACGCCAACGTCAACAGGTGCAATGTCCTGCGGCTTCATAACGCCGGGACGCGCGGGAGAAATAAACGGGCCTTCCAAATGGAACCCGATAATTTTTGCGCCCTGTTCTTTGCCCAAAGCGGGCAAAAGTTTTTCAAGGGTGGAAATCATTTTGTCTGCGCGCGCGGGATAAAGCGTCGGCGCAAAAGCGATAACGCCCTGCGAAAGAAGAGTTTTGGACATTTCCAAAAGATCATCGGGGCTATCGGTATCGGTTCCGTGCCCGCCGCAGCCGTGGATATGCGTGTCAACAAACCCTGCGGAAAGATAATTGCCCTGCAAATCTATTTTTTTATCGCACGAAGGCATAACGAAGGAAGCGGGAATTATGTTTTCTATTACGCCGTTATTAACCAAAACGGCCCCGCTGAAGATGCTGCCCTTGCTTATTATCTTTCCGTTATAAAACAGGGTTTTCATATCCTCTCCTATCTGAAAGAGCAGAAACAATCCGAAGAAGTAGATAACAAAGAAGCGGCCTCTCTGTCCGCAACGATGTAAGCGCTGGGGTGTTCCTGCAAAACAGTCAGGCTGCAATTTGTGTCGCGCGGGCCTTCAACCGCGCGGCGAACCGCGTCGGCTTTTTTTGCACCGCTTACAAGTATGATAATTTCCCTTGCGGACATTATTGTGCCCAAGCCCATGCTGATTGCATGAGCGGGAACTGCCGACGGATCATCGTTGAAAAATCTTGCGTTTGCAACACGGGTATTTTCGTTAAGAGTCACAACCCTTGTCGGAGAATCAAACGGAGAACCGGGTTCGTTGAAAGCTATATGCCCGTTGCGCCCGACGCCGCCCAAAAACAAATCCATTCCGCCGCAGCGTTTTATTTTTGCGTCATATTCGCGGCAGGCAGCCTGCAAATCTTTGGCGTTGCCGTCGGGAATATTGATATTTTCGGCAGGGATATCTATATGGTCAAACAAATTTTTGTGCATATAACTGTGATAGCTCTGCGGATTTTTTACGTCCAGCCCTACGTATTCGTCAAGGTTAAAACTTATTACGTGTTTAAAACTAAGTTCGCCTTTTTTATAGAACTCGGTAAGATATTTGTACATATCCAACGGGGTTGAACCCGTCGGAAAACCTATGACAAAAGGCTTCTTTGCCGAAGGTTTAAAATCATTTATTTTATGCTTAATATAAGTTGCGACAAGCAGACCTATATTCTGTTCTGTAACTATCAATTTTATTTTTGACATTTTATCACCGCTTTAATTTCGTCAGCCACAAGTTCGGCTTCGGGACCTATTATAACCTGCAAAATTCCGTCAACTTTGTTTACTATCCCTCTTGCGCCCGCAGCTTTCAGTTTGGATTCGTCTACTTTCTTATTATCGTATATTTCAAGGCGAAGTCTGGTTGCGCAGGAGCCTAAAGTTTTTATATTTTCTTTTCCGCCGATACCTTCAAGATACGTCTTTGCGCGTTCGCTTTGCGCAACCGGGGCCGCAGATGCCGCACAGGCTTCCGCGTCGTCTTCTCTTCCCGGGGTCTTAAGATTCCATTTGCGTATTGCATAGCTGAACAGGAAATAATAAAGCACAAAGTAAATTAAACCGACGGGAATCAGCATAAGCGGATGTTTGCTCATGCCGTAATTTAAAAGATAATCAAATAATCCCGCAGAAAACGTAAAGCCCATTTTAACTTGCAACACGTTCATTATCACAAGGCTTAAGCCCGTCAAAACAGCGTGCAAAACATAAAGAGGGAAAGCCAGGAACATAAACGCAAATTCAATCGGTTCGGTTATGCCGGTCAAAAAAGAAGTCAGCGCGGCGGAAAGCAAAATGCCCGCGGTAACTTTTTTATTCTGTTTGTATGCGTTTGCAACCATTGCGCAGGCCGCTGCAGGCAAACCGAACATCATAACGGGGAAGAACCCCGCCATAAAAGAGCCCGCTGTAGGGTCGCCCGCAAAGAAGCGCCACAAATCACCGTGTTTCACGACGGTTACGCCCGCCTGCATTACGCTGTAATCGCCGAACTGGAACCATATTAAAGTGTTAAGCACATGATGCAAACCAAGAGGGATTAACAATCTGTTTGCAACGCCGTAAGCAAACAATCCGATATTGCCGGAGCCGATAATCCAGTTGCCGAAAGAACCTATAACGTGCTGCACGGGCGGCCAGATATAACTTAAAACCAAAGCGTAAACAAGCGCCGTAAAACCCGTAACTATCGGCACGAAACGTCTGCCGCCGAAAAACGCAAGGTACGGAGGCAGTTTTTTGCTTTTATATTTGTTATACAAAAGGCCTGCCGTAACGCCGATAAGAATGCCGCCGAAAACGCCCATATCTATATCTTTGTCAAAAGTTTTCATACCCGCGGTCATTACAACATAACCGACAAAAGCCGAAAGCGCCGCGGCGCCGTGTGATTCCGAACTGAAACCGACGGCAACACCTAAAGCAAATATTACGGCCAGGTTATCAAAAACCGCACTGCCGGCCTGGGCCATAAACGGAATATTAAGCATATCGGGCTGGCCGAAGCGCAGAAGCAAACCCGCAATAGGCAGCACCGCAATGGGCAGCATCAGGGACTTGCCGAGCTCCACAAGCATAGCGCCCGTTTTGGAAATTATATTTTTCATTTTATTCAAAAACCTCACCGAAGTTACAGTTTAAACTGCGCCTTAATCATTTCTCTCACCTGGGCAGCTTCCTGCATACCCAAAGCAAGGCGTGCAATGTTCTGACATTTGCCCATATCAAGGGTCCTGATAAAAGCTTTCACGTCCGGGATAAGCGCGCTGACAACGCCAAGTTCTCTTATTCCGAGCCCCAACAGCACTGGGACGGCCGCCAAATCCGAAGCCATGGCTCCGCAAACTCCCACGGGTTTACCGTGTTTTGCGCCGCCCTGAACCGTCATTTCTATAAGTTTCAAAACGGCGGGGTTAAGGCTGTCGGCAAGAGGGCTCAAGATGCTGTGGCCTCTGTCTATGGCAAGAGTATACTGGGTTAAATCGTTGGTCCCGATGGAGAAGAAATCAACGTGTCTTGCAAATTCCGCCGCAAGAACGGCAGCGGACGGAACTTCAATCATAATGCCCATGGAAACTTCTTTTATGCCAAGCTTTTCCTGCTCGGCCATAACTATGCGCTTAAAAAACCAAAGTTCGTCTATGAATCCGACCATGGGCAGCATTATTTTTGCGGTGCCGTGCGGATTGACGCGCATAATGGCGCGAACCTGCGCCTTAAAAATATCCAAATTCAAACGATAGTTGCGCACGCCGCGCAAACCGACTATCGGGTTTTCTTCTTTAGGCAGAGGCATATAGCTTAAAGGTTTATCGCCGCCGACATCCAAAGTTCTTATAATTACGCTTTGGCCCTTTTGCGTATCGGTTATCTGCTGGTAAAGTTTATATTGTGTTTCTTCGTCCGGCGCTTCCTGCGCCTGAGCAAACAGAAATTCACTGCGGACAAGGCCAATGCCCTGACTGCCAAGAGAAGCGGCGTTTTCAGCTTCTTTCAGCGTACCGACATTGCCTTTTACAAAGATTTCCGCGCCGTCTTTTGTTATTGCGGGTTCAAAGCAATGACTGCGGTTTAAAGCGCGCACTTTTTCTTTTTCGGCTTTTTCTTTTTTAACTTCTTCTATATTTTTGGGATTGACGGTAATAATTCCGTTTTTGGAATTTAAAATTATGTCGCTGCCCTGCGGTATCGTAAGCGCGCCTTCGCCCGCGCCTATCACGGAGGCTATGCCCATATTCCTGAGCATTATGGAAACGTGCGAAGTAGGCGAACCCGCCGCCATAATAACGCCGACGACATTTTTGCCCAAAAGGTTAAGTTCGTAAGAGAGCAAATCTTTAACCACCAAAACGGTATCTTTGGGGAAATCGGGCATTTCGGTTTTGATGCCGTTGAGTTTCATAAGCACGCGGTTTTCTATATCCGTAAAATCTGCGCCGCGCTCTTTAAGCAAAGCGTTGCCCGTGGAGTTAAGAACCTCTATGCTTTTTTTGATTGCCGCGCGGAAAGCGTATCCCGCGCTTTTGCCGCCGGAAATAAGTTCGGCCGCGGTTTCTTCAAGGAACGGATCCTCAAGCATACTTAAATGGGCTTTCAAAATCTCGCTTCTGTTTTTGTGAGCGTCGCAGGCGGCAATATCCTTTTGCAAATCGTCTTTAACTTCTTCTATCGCTGCGGCAAGCTTTGCACTTTCAACTTTTGCATCGCTTGCGTTTTCTTCAACAATAATTTCTTTTTTGAGCATCACAAAACTTTTGCCGATTGCCAAATCAGGGAATACCGTAACGCCCTTTATGGTAACTTCACCGGAAAAATCATAAGTTTTCGGCTTTACGTCCTGCTTCAAAGAAACAGGCGCGGGGCCTTCGTTAAGGCCTTTTATTATTGCAGAGCTGATTTCGCGCAGGGCGACTTCGGAATTTTTGCCTGATGTCGCAACCTGTATATCATCATTAAAATCTATTGAAAGGCCCAGAATTTCAACCATGCTTTTTGCGTTTGCGCGCATATTATTCTTGATTACGGCTATGTGCGTGCCTTTGAAACCCGACGCCAATTTTGCTATCACGGAAGCGGGACGCGCGTGGAACCCGTTTTTATTGTGGACCTTAATTACGGGGCTCAAAATTTCGTTAATATTTTCGGGGATTTGTTCCTCCGCCACCTGTTCCTGCTGCGCGCCGAGGCTGAAAAGTTCGTCCCCGCTTTTTACGTAAGCGGCTTTAGTTTTATTAAGAGGTTCTTCGGGCCTGTTTGCAACTATTAAAATGACAAGGTTGCTTTCCGCATTCTTTGCAATGAAATCCCTGTCTATTTCCAAAAGCTTATCGCCCTTTTTAACATTCTGCCCCTGAGAGCAAAAAGATTTGAAACCTTTCCCCTTCAAATTTACGGTTTCAACCCCTATGTGAACCAATATTTCGGTGCCCTGGCTTTCTATTACGAAGGCATGAAGAGTCTTCTGCAAGGTTTTTATAACCCCGTCGCAAGGCGCATAAATAAAATTTTCTTTGGGATTTACTGCTATGCCGTCACCAAGCATTTTTTCTGAAAAAGCCGGATCGGGAACGTTTGTAATGTCAACGACTTCGCCTTCTAGCGGCGAATAAACTTTAAGACCGTTGATGTTAGACATCGGGAAAATCTCCTCTGTACGGCGTATAATTTTATTAAACATTATTAGATTTATGTTGTAAAGAGCGTTATAAACAGCTTTGCAAATAAGTGATTCGCGCGCTATATTTTTTGTATAATTATAAATGTAATAGGAGTATTTAGATTCCGACACTCAAACAAAATTTTTATGAGGTTTTAACCGCCTTCCTGATTATTTTCAATTAAAACATATAAAAAAAAGAATACATTGGAAATGTATCTCGGGTTAAATTTTGATTAAAAATTGGTCTTTTAGGAGGAATAATAATATATGGATGCAGACGCTGTGATAAAACATAACGTAACAAAACAAGGTCATCCTAAAGCGCTGTACATGCTTTTTATGGTTGAAATGTGGGAAAGATTCAACTACTACGGCATGAGAGCGTTGCTTGCCTTGTTCATGATAAGCACAATAATCGGATTTTCCAAATCCACCACAAGCGAAATTTACGGCTGGTTTACGGCACTTGTGTATTTAACACCTGTATTCGGCGGATATCTTGCCGATAAATATATAGGCAAAAGACACTCCATAACTATAGGCGCACTCCTTATGGCATGCGGGCAATTTACACTTGCTTCATATGATATGATCCCCGCAAGGCTTGCTTTATGCATAGGATTGGTGCTTATTATTCTCGGAAACGGATTTTTTAAACCGAACATTTCTTCAATCGTCGGCGAGCTTTATGAACCCAACGACCCCAGAAGAGACGGCGGTTTTACAATATTTTACATGGGTATCAACCTCGGCGCCTTCTTTGCGCCGTTCGTTTGCGGATTCCTGGGCGAAAGAATAGCTTGGAAATACGGATTCGCCTCCGCAGGCGTAGGTATGCTGATAGGTTTGGTTTGGTACCTTCTCACTCAAAAGAAATATTTAGGCAACATCGGTATGCTGCCCGTAAGCAAAGATACCTCTGTCAACCACGATGAGCTTAATAAACCTTTAACAAAAGAAGATTGGGATAAGATAAAGGCAATATTCACATTCGTATTTTTTGCCGTATTCTTCTTTGCATTCTTTGAACAGGCCGGAACTTCTTTAACATTCTTCGCCGAAGAAGCAACCGACAGATGGATTACGCTGCCCTTTATAGGACGCTGGCAGGTGCCGACTTCCTACTTCCAGGCCGTTAACCCCGTGTTCATTGTACTTTTAGCGCCGTATTTTTCAAAGATGTGGATACATCTTGCCCACAAAGGCAAAGAGCCTTCCATACCCAACAAATTCGGCTGGGGCTTATTCTTGCAGGGCTGCGGATTTTTGATAATCACCATAGCGGCAAGCCTGTTCCTTAAGAGCGGGCCCGTCGGAATGCTGTGGATAGTCGCGCTCTACTTATTCTGCACGCTGGGCGAACTCTGCTTATCACCTGTCGGGCTTTCTATGGTAACCAAACTTGCGCCTGCAAAGTTTATGTCCCTGCTTATGGGCGTATGGCTTATGTCAAGCTTCTTCGGTAACCTGTTGGCCGGCTGGCTGGCAAGCTACTATGAATCTTGGAAGATCACCACGCTGTTCTCCGTCCCCGCAGTACTTTCAATATGTTTTGCAATCGTAATGTGGCTTATGGTAAAGAAAGTGAAATACTGGATGCACGGAGTCAAATAAACAATTTGTACAAAAACCCGCTTTGCTTTTGCAGAGCGGGTTTTTTATTGCCAAATAAAAGATAAATATTTTTTATTCTGCGCCAAAAGCAGAATATTCTTTTGCGGGAAAAGTTTTTGCTTCATCAAAAGAAATCTTTTTTTCTTTTTTGCGCTTTGCATTTTGCCGTTCATCGTCGCATAAAATCCGGTTTTTGCTTCCCGTTTGACAACTTGCAAAACCGTCTAACTTTAAATGAAAAAACTCTTCGGTTTTGCTTCGGACAAGTCAAACGTTTGGACACGCAAAAGCCCGATTTTATAAACGCTCCAAATCACGCAAAATACAAAACCGCGGAGGTTTTACGACACGGCAAAAACTTTATTTTGGAGGCGCTCAGAAATCAATAAAAACGCAAAATACAGAGAGTTTTAGGGCACAGCCCGACATAACTCACGCAAAATACAAAACCGCGGAGGTTTTACGACACGGCAAAAACTTTATTTGAAGACGCTCAGAAATCAATAAAAACGCAAAATACAGAGAGTTTTAGGGCACAGCCGGACATGACACAAACGGGGGAATAAATTGACACAACATATATGTTATTCGGAACAGTTATTTAACGGGATAACAACTGCGGCCCCATATAGGAATATTAGCGCCTTGTTCATTCATAATGCTTTTGCAGGTATCATATGACGCTGATGCGCTGTAGAAACAGCAATATTGCACTGAAGGTTTCTGCATATCCGCAGCTATTATAAGGCCGCGGCCATAGATGCTTTTGGTTGCAATAGCGCCCATATACTGCCCGTCAAAAGTTAAATCCCATTTTCCGTCTGCGGTAGTGGCGTAAGAAAATGTGCCGCTGGTACGATATCCCATAGCAGGCACAGTTATGTCAAGTTCCTGCCAGTTTGTAGTATATTCCCCTGCCGCAAGTTTATATCTTTCTTCTGCCTGAACAGAAGATTTTAACAAGACAAAAGCCTCTGACAAATCAGCTTTATTTACCGCCTTCTGATACTGCGGCAAAGCTATGGCCGCAAGTATGCCTATGATAAGAACTACTACAAGCAATTCTATCAGAGTAAACCCCGCAGAGTTACAAATCTTAGTTTTTTTATTATTCCCGATATATACGTTAAATATATTTAATTTAAACTTCGGCAGCATAAAATCCCTCCCCCGGGCTTTTAGAATAAAACCGTAAACACAGCAGGACTGAATCAGCGGTATAAATATCAAAACAGCAAATATAATATAACAAATTTTTAAGCGGCAAAAACAAACCCCCGCCGATAACAATGACGGGGGTTAATTTCAAAACTTAAGGATTTTTAAGCTTCGGGCTTAAGTTTGGCTCCTTCTTCAAGAGCTTTGCGGTTTAAGGCAATCATTTCGGGCTTTGCATGCTTAAAAACTTTCTTCATTGCTTTTTCTATGCCGTCAATGGTTACTGCTCCCGTAAGTCCGGCAAAAACGCCCAGAGCAACAAGATTTGCCGTTTTTAAAGAACCCACTTTTTCGGCAATTTCGTTGCAGGCAACATAAACGACTCTGATGTCCTTTCTGGTGCTTTTGCCCTTAATCAGCGAACTGTTTACAATAAGCAATCCGCCGCTCTTTACCAAAGGTTCAAACTTGGTCAAAGAAGGCTCGTTCATAACAATTGCGGTATCGGGTCTGCTGACAACCGGGGTTGAAACTTCGCCGTCGGTTATAACCACAGAACAGTTTGCCGTGCCGCCTCTCATTTCCGGTCCGTAGGAGGGGAACCAGCTTGCAGCCTTGCCTTCGGTAAGTCCGGCTTGTGCAAGCAGAATACCGGCGGAAACAACGCCCTGTCCGCCGAAACCTGATATTTTAAGTCCCTGATACATATTATTTATCCTCCTGCGTTTTGCCTTCGTCTTTAAACACGCCCAGCGGATATTGCTTCATCATATCGTTTCTTAAAAATTCCAGCGCTTTTAAAGGATCCGCGTGCCAGTTGGTGGGGCAGATTGAAAGCACTTCAACAAAAGAGAATCCTACTCCGTCAACCTGATTTTTAAAGGCCTTTTTAATTGCTTTTTTGGCCTTAATCACGTTCTGCGGGGAGTCAACAGAAACTCTTTCTATATATTTGACGGCTTTAATCTGGCTTAACATTTCGGAAACGTTAATAGGATATCCCTGCAAAAGCGGGTTTCTGCCGTGCGGCGCGGTGGTGGCAACCTGTCCGACAAGCGTCGTCGGGGCCATTTGTCCGCCCGTCATACCGTAAATTGTGTTATTTATAAAAATAACGGTAATTTTCTCCCCTCTGACTGCGGAGTGTACGGTTTCGGCCATACCTATGGAAGCCAAATCTCCGTCGCCCTGGTAAGAGAAAACTATGGTATCGGGGTTAGCGCGTTTAATGCCCGTTGCTATTGCGGGGCCTCTTCCGTGCGCGCCCTGGATACCGTCACAGTTAAAATATTTATCGGCAAATACCGCGCAACCCACGGGGGCGACGCAAACCGCTCTGTTCCTGATGCCCAGTTCGTCTATAGTTTCGCCTATAAGACGGTGCACGACGCTGTGTCCGCAGCCCGGGCAATAGTGGGTGGGAATATCAACAAGAGATTCAGGCCTTTTTGTAATAGGTTTCATAATAAAGTGCCCTCCTTGCAAATAGTGTCGCTGGGTTTTGCGCAGGTGTTGGTCGCTTTTGCGGCCAAATCGCTGAGCGTAAAAAGCTGTTCTTTTTTGCCGTTAAGCGTTGATTCTATTGCCGTTTCAATATCTTCGGCAACGGGGAAGAACGCACCCGGGCGGGCGTGCAAAGTTACGGGCACTTTGCCGTTAACCGCAAGTTTGACGTCCACAATCATCTGGCCCAAACTCATCTCAACGCAAAGCATGGCTTTGCATTTTTGCGCAAGTTCGGCAAGCCTTTTGGTAGGGAAAGGCCAAAGCGTAATCGGGCGGAAAAGCCCCGCTTTTATGCCTTTTTCTCTGGCCATTTTTACGGCTGCAAGCCCTGCGCGGGCGGAAATGCCGTAAGCAACCAAAATGACATCGGCGTCTTCTGTAAATCTTTCTTCGTAGCGGACTTCGTCCCTTTCAATCAGGGCGTATCTTTCCGCGCGTTTCAAAACCATATGCTCCAGCTCGCCTTCGGCCAAACCGTATGAAGAAACGTTATTTTTCTTTCTTGTTCCGTCGTTTACGCCTAAAGCCCATGAGGGTTTTTTGAGCGTTTTGGGGTCAACGGGTTCAAAATTGTAAGACATTCCTTCCATCATCTGCCCCAGTATACCGTCGGCCAGAATCATAGCGGGAATGCGGTATTTTTCTGAAACTTCAAAAGCCATTTTGGGGAAATTGCCAAGCTCTTCCACGCTGTAGGGCGCAAAAACCAAGACTCTGTAGTCTCCGTTTCCGCCGCCGCGTGTCGCCTGCATATAATCACCCTGAGCGCCAGCAATGTTGCCAAGGCCGGGGCCGCCTCTCATCATATTAACTATAAGACAGGGTAAATCCGCGCCCGCCATATAAGAAATGCCCTCCTGCATCAGGCTGATGCCGGGGCTTGAAGATGAAGTCATAGAGCGCGTGCCGGTTGCGGCCGCGCCAAAAACCATATTTATTGAGGCGAGTTCGCTTTCGGCCTGCACAAATGCGCCGCCGACTTCTTCCTGCCTCCAGGACATATATTCGGGAACTTCGTTTTGAGGAGTTATAGGGTAACCTGCAAAGAATCTGCAACCTGCCCTGATTGCGCCTTCCGCCAAAGCTTCATTGCCTTTCATTAAAACTTTTTCTGACATAAGTACCTCTATTTAAATACCGTTATGGCTAAATCCGGACACACAAGGTAGCACATACCGCAGCCTATACAGGCTTCCGGTTTAGCAAGTTTGGCAGGATAGTAACCGGTCCTGCTGAAGGAATCGGACATTGCAATGCATCCTTTGGGGCAGGCCTTTGTACAAAGCTTGCATCCTTTGCAACGCATTTCGTCAACTTCAATTTTGGGCATAGAGAACCTCCTCTTAATAAAAGTATAAATCTTTTGCCGCCTGCGACGCAATAAAATTTATTGTAAAATCTCCTTATGGCACAATACAAAACGCTTCTTGAATCAGCCGCCGCCCTGATAAAAGGCGAAAGCGACGCCGTTGCAAATATGGCAAACCTTTCCGCGCTGATATACAATAATATCCCGAACTTAAATTGGGCGGGTTTTTATATTTTTAAAAACGGTCAGCTTGTTTTGGGTCCGTTTCAGGGCAAACCCGCCTGCATACGCTTATTTTTGGGCAAAGGCGTCTGCGGAACCGCGGCGCAAAATAAAGAAACGCTTATTGTGCCCGACGTGCATAAATTTGCGGGGCATATTGCCTGCGACGGCGCAAGCAACAGCGAAATTGTTGTGCCGATTATCCGTAATGACAGACTTTTTGGCGTGCTTGATATTGACAGCCCGCTTAAAGAACGCTTCGGCGCGGAAGAAAAAGAATTTTTTGAAGGTATCGTCAAAATATTTTGCAAAGAAAGCGATATCGGCAGCTTTTGAAACGTTAAAAATCCCCCGCTTTAAACGGGGGATTAAATTTGAACTTGCCGAGGGACAGGATCGAACTGTCGACACCTGGTTTTTCAGACCAGTGCTCTACCACTGAGCTACCTCGGCTGACTAATCTTGTTTAAATATAATATCAAATTAGGGCTGCGCTTGGCAATAAATAATGCCCGAAATAAAAAAATCTTGCCCGTAAGACACAAAATATTATCAAATATATGTGAGGATTTATAAGAATCCTCTCATACCGATTTTAAAGGGGCGATATGACGCTTAATGACAAAAAAGGTTTTACTCTCATTGAACTTTTGGTGGTTGTTCTCATCATAGGAATACTGGCGGCAATAGCCTTGCCTAAGTATCATATTGCCGTAGCGGTAGCAAGAGTTACGCAGATAGTTACATTCGCCAGGAACATAAGCGACGCGGAAAACAGATTTTATCTGGCGACGGGAACATATACCGCCGATGCCAACCAGTTAGATATAAGTATACCCGACGGCGGGACATATACAAACTCCGCAGACGGGCAAAGGGTCTACTATAATAATTTCTATTGCTGGCTTAGGTCTTCGGGCGGATCCGTATATTGCTTTTTAAGAAATAATCCTCAGATAAATGTTGAAAGGTATTATGCCGTAGGCACAGGACTGGCCAGCGGTTCTATTTGCTGGTCCACAAGCACAGACTTGGAAGAGTTTTCAAATAAAGTATGCCAGGCGGTATCGCATAAAGCCGTGCCTGATTATACAACAGCCGCCGGACGCATGGGATATTATTTTTAAGAAATATTTTCAGGTTTATAATATTTTGAAGCCGCCATTGCAAAAAGACCCGCAGGTATAACAAATACCAAAGAAAACAAAATCCCTATTCTTATATCAAACATATCAGAAACTTTGCCTATAAAAGCAGGGGAAATTGCATCTCCCAAAGCGTGAATTATAAAAATATTTAAAGCAAAAGCCATTGAACGCACTTTTATATCCGTGCTGGCCACTATTGCGGCCTGCATAGGTCCGTTTTGCAAAAATACAAGCATTATGGCCAAAGACAGCAAAATAATTGCCGCGGTTTTGCTGCCTGCAAACAAAGCCGCAACCGCAAAAGGCAAAGCCGCCAAAAAGCTGACGTATGAAGTTATAAAATAGGCTTTTTGAGTTCTTTTTATAAGTTTGTCGGCAATTATGCCGCCCAAAAAAGTTCCAGCCGCACCCGCAGTAATTATCATTGCGCCAAACAGCGTGCCCGCCGCCCCGACGCTTAAGCCGAAACATCTGTTAAAATAGCTGGGCATCCACGCGGCAAGCCCGCCCAAAGTGAAAGTGCCCATAGCCTGCCCCAGACATACATAAAGAAATGTTTTGTTTTTAAGCAATGCGGCATATTGTTTTATATCAGGTTTTTCCTGCGGGGCCAATTTTGCGGGGCGGGTATCTTTAACTTTAAGAAAAACTATAAAAGCAAGTATGATACCGGGAAGCCCGACAATAAAAAATGCGGCTCTCCAGCCTATCAAGTCCCCCATCCAGGCGCCTAAAAGGTACCCCAGAGCGCTGCCTATTGGCAAAGCAAGAGAGAAAAAAGCCAACACTCTTGCGCGGCTTGAAGCGGGGAATCTTTCCGCCACAAAAGAAGGAGAAACGCTTGTAAAGCCCGATTCCCCTACGCCGATAAGGCTTCTTGCCGTAAGCAGCTGAAAGTAATTTTTTACTGTTCCCGTAAACATCGTTGCGATACTCCACAAAAACGCGCTGATGGCAATCCAAATCTGTCTGGGAGTTCTGTCGGCAAAATAACCGACAAGCGGGGCAATTACCATATAAACAAGCATAAACGCGGAAGCAAGCAGCCCCAGCTGGGTATCACTTAAAAGAAGATCTGCTTTTATAAGAGGGAAAACGGAAAATAGAATCTGCCTGTCTATATAATTAAGCAGGTTGATTGACATCAGGATTATAAAAACTTTTTTGGGAGTCATTATTTCCCCCGCGTTTGTCTTAAAGCCTCGTAAAGGGCTATTGCCGCAGAAGTGGAAAGATTTAAAGAACGCACCTTCCCCGGCATAGGTATTTTGTAAAGTTTGTCTTTATAAATCTGATACATTTTTTTGGGAAGGCCGCAGGATTCACTGCCGAAAAGCAAAAAATCATCTTTCTCAAATTTAATATCCCAAAGGCCTTTTTCCCCGTGCGTGGAGAAGAAAAACAATCTTGCGGTTTTGGGTATTGCTGACAGAAAATCTTCAAAAGTTTCAAACCTTTCATAATTAAGGTCAGGCCAGTAATCAAGCCCGCTTCTTCTGATTTCAATACTGTTTATTTTAAAGCCCAGCTTGCCCACAAGATAAAGTTTGGTGTCAGTCGCAACGCAGGTGCGCCCGATATTGCCCGTATTAAACGGGATTTCGGGGTTAATCAAAACGATGTTCATAGCAAGTTAAATCTCCCACCTTACGTAAATAGGCGTAAACGGATGCGGAATATCTTTATTAAAAGGCAATATGCGCATTGCATAGTCCTGTCTGCCGCTTCTTTCGGGCTTAACTTCCGCCTCGTAAATATAAACGTCGCCGTCTTTGCGGACAAAAGTCATAACTTCGTCTTTATAGCTTTCAAAACTGCCGCCCAAAGAGCGCAGCCCAAGCTGCAGCTGAACAACAACTTCCTGCGGGGTAAGCGCGCCAAGTGTTACACGGGCTTTGAATTTCAAAGTTTCTCCGACTAAAATAGTATGGTCTATACTGCCCGTTTCGTCGGTAATAGAAACACGCGGCCAACTGTCTGCTATATTTTTGCGCCACGCAGCAACCTGCGCGGTTTTGCCGTCGGTTTTCAGAATGCCGCCGTAATAATGCGCTTTGGTATAAAACTTTGAATAATATTCCTGCACCATTCTGTCGGTATTGAAATGCGGAACGATTGTTTTAATGGATTTCTTCATCATCTTAAGCCATTTAACGGGAAGTTTATTTTCGCCTCTGTCATAATAAGTCGGGGCGACTTCCTGCTCAATCAGATTATAAAGCGCCTGAGATTCAACATCGTCGCGTTCTGCGTCGCTCTTATAGCTTTGCGCGCCGATTATTGACCAGCTGAAATCGCAAGGGCCGACTTCTTCCCACCAGCCGTCAAGGACCGAAAGCGCCAGCGCGCCGTTAAGCGCGGCTTTCATACCGCTTGTGCCCGAAGCTTCCAGCGGGCGTATTGGGTTATTGAGCCACACGTCAACGCCCTGCACCATATAGCGGGCAAGGTTCATATTATAATCTTCCACAAAAACTATTTTGCCTTTAAAGCGCGGGTCCTGCATAATATTATAAATCTGCTTTATAAATTCTTTGCCCGCAGTATCGGCAGGGTGCGCTTTTCCCGCAAAAATAAACTGTACCGGGCGCGCAGGATTGTTGACTATTTCCGCAAGGCGGTTAATATCCCTGAACAAAAGCGTTGCTCTTTTATAGGTTGCAAAACGTCTTGCAAAACCTATGGTCAAAACATCGCCTTTAAGCATATTCATTATAGACTTGGAAACTATCGGGCTTGAAGCTATTCTTCTTGCCTGCTGGACAATTTTTTGGCGTGCATAGTTGATAAGTTTTTCCTTCCTGCCCATATGCACCTGCCAAAGTTCTTCGTCAGGAATATTGTCAACGCGGTTCCAAATTCCGTGGTCAAAATTATTTATTTCCGTTTCGCTTCTCAGAACGTATTTCTGGTAAAGGTCCGCATGCTCGTGGCTGACCCAGCTTGCCGCGTGAATGCCGTTGGTAATATGGGTTATGGGGATTTCGTTTTCGTTAAGTCCGGGCCATATATTATGCCACATTGCTCTTGAAACTTTTCCGTGAAGCCTTGCCACACCATTTAAATAAGCGGAAAGTTTTAAAGCAAACACCGTCATACAGAACATAGGCGACTGCGGGGTTTCTTTGCCCAAATCCAAAAATGCGTCCCAACCTATGCCGAGCTGCAAAACATAAGGCTCCATAAATTTTTTGACAAGGTTGAAATCAAAATGTTCGTTGCCCGCTATTACGGGAGTATGCGTCGTAAACACGGAAGTGGCCCACACAATTTCGCGCGCCTGCTCAAAAGAGATTCCCTTTTCCTGCATAGTTTCTATAATGCGTTCGCAGAGCAGGAAAGCCGAATGACCTTCGTTAATATGGAATACCGTCGGCTTCATTCCCAGAGCCTTAAGCGCTTTAACGCCGCCGACGCCCAAAACAATTTCCTGTTTTATTCTGTTTTCTCTGTCGCCGCCGTAAAGCTGCTCCGTAATGGTTCTGTGCTGGGGTGCGTTTTCAGGCAAATTGGTATCCAAAAGATAAAGGCTTGTCCTGCCAACTGGCACGCGCCAAAGCATAGCTTTTACGGTTTCTCTGCCCAGCGGAATATCAACGGTAAGATGGTTGCCGTCCGCCTTTAAAACAGGCTCAACAGACATATGCGCCCAGTCGTTTTCAGGGTATTCTTCGCCCTGCCAGCCGTCTTTATTGAGAACCTGTCTTACATAACCTTTCTGGTAAAACAATCCGACACCGATAAGCGGCAGGCCCAAATCGCTTGAGCTTTTAATATGATCACCAGCAAGCATGCCAAGTCCGCCCGAATAAATGGGCAGACCTTCGCCGATGCCGTACTCCATAGAGAAGTAGGCAGTCAAAAAGTTTTCTTTACCTTCGCCTTTTATGCCGTTAAACCAAGTATCCTTTTTATTCTGATAATTCCTGTAAAGTGTCTCAACGTATTTAAGGTTAGCTATAAAATCTTCGTCTTTGCTTAATTCTTCCAGACGCTTCTGCGAAACGCTGGCCATAAGCCATTTTGGCATTCTTTGGGATTGCTGCCAAAGATTCTCGTCTATCTTCAAGAACAGCATTATTGCGGGCCAGTTCCAAGCGAACCACATATTGTTGGAAAGTTCTTCCAAAAATTTCATATTCTCGGGCAAATTGGGCGTAACTTTAAAAGAATGAATTTTCATTTTCTTCCCCTTTCGTAATTTATCTTAATTTTAGTATATAAATTGAACAACATTTAAGGCAACTTGTTAATTTAAATTCAAATACGACAAATTTGGTAAAATAATAAAAGGAATATGTCTCGTTCGTCTAGCGGTCCAGGACATCGCCCTCTCAAGGCGGGGATCATGGGTTCAAATCCCATACGAGACGTATATTTTAGGCGCACAAATCCGCCCCAAAGCGGATATTTTTATTTTAAGAGCAATTTTTCACGGAGCTTCGCTTTATGGATATCGGAATAGTCGGTCTTCCAAACGTAGGTAAATCCTCTCTTTTTAACGCCCTGACAAACGCGGGCGCGCAGGCTTCAAATTATCCTTTCACCACAATAGAGCCGAACGTCGGCGTTGTGCCTATACCCGATAAAAGGCTTGACGAGCTGTTTTCAATTTTTAAACCGCCAAAAAAGACTGCGGCCTCAATCCGCTTTGTTGATATTGCGGGCATCGTAAAAGGCGCCAGCAAAGGCGAAGGGTTGGGAAATAAATTTTTGGCAAACATCAGGGAAGTTGACGCAATAATTCACGTTGTAAGATTGTTTGACGATGACAACGTAATCCATGTTTGCGGTTCGGTTGATCCGCTCAGAGATATAGAAATAATACAGACCGAACTTATGCTTGCCGACCTTGAAAGCGTTGAAAAAATGCTGCCCAAGCAGGAAAGCATAGCAAAAAGCGGCAACAAAGAAGCAAAGGCAAGGCTTGAAGTTTTGCAGCGTTTGCAAAAAACGCTTTCCGAAGGACTGCCTGCGACCTCTTTGAACCTTGACGCGGAAGAGAAAAAAGATTTGCAGCTTTTAACATTAAAACCAGTTTTATACGTCGGGAATAATTCTGAAACTCCGAATAAAGAAAATGCGCAGAAACTTCAGGATTATGCCAAAAAAGTTAACGCGGGGTTTGTGGACCTTTGCGTAAAACTTGAAGCGGAAATGGCGGAATTCAGCGAAGAAGAAAAGCATATGTTCCTTACGGAAACGGGCAACCAGTATACGGGTCTTGAAAAAATTGTCCGCGAAGGTATGCGCCTTTTGAGTATGTGCACGTTTTTTACGGCGGGCTCAGAACTTGAAGTGAGAAGCTGGCTTATCCCCGTCGGCTGCCCCGCACCGGAAGCTGCCGGCAAAATACATTCCGATATTCAGCGCGGTTTTATCTGCGCGGAAATTTATAACGTGCAGGATATCATAACTTATAAATCGGAAAAAATTCTTAAGGAAAAAGGCCTTATCCGCCAGGAAGGCAAAGATTATTTGGTAAAAGACGGCGACGTTTGCGTCTTCAGGTTTAACGTATAATGGAAATTTGTCCGCACTTCGGAATCTGCGGCGGCTGCACGCTGCAAGATAAACCATATCAAGAGCAGCTTGCTTCAAAAAAGGAGCACGTGCTCAAGCTTCTTGCGCCGTATTACGGCGGAGATATTGAAATAATCCCATCACCAGAAACAGAATTTTTCAGAAACAAAATAGAGCTCAGCTTTACTCGCCAGGCAGTTTGGAAAGATCCGGCGGGCAAAAAGAAAAAAATAATCCGCGATAAATCAAAACCCGTTGAACTTGAAAACGCCGTCGGTTTCCGCCTTAAGGGCCGCTGGGACAGATGCATAGATTTGAAATCCTGTCTTTTATTTAACCCGAAACTTGCGCAGTTTGTCGCAGAAGTAAGACAATGGGCGTCAAAACGCGGACTCAGCTATTACGACCAGCGCACGCACGAAGGCATTTTGAGAAATATGCTCTTGAGGGAAGGCAAAAATACTGGCGAAGGTATGATAGTTTTGGTTACCGCAGCCGCGTTGGACTTGACCGATTTTGCCGAACTTACGCAAAAAATTTACCCGGGCTGGAGCGTCTTGAGCGCGATAAACGCGTCTTTGAGCGACGCCTCGCCGTATACAAATTTGAAAGTTTTGAAAGGCGGCAGCGTCATAAAAGAAGTTATTTCTGCGGGGCCTTTAAAAGTTACGCTTGAACTTTACCCGCAGTCGTTCTTTCAGACAAACACCCATGCGGCCAATTTGATGTATAACGCGGTAAGAAAGAAAATAGAAATTCTTAAACCGCAAATTATGTACGACCTGTACGGTGGCGCGGGAAGCTTCAGCCTTTGCTGTTCTGATTTAGTAGGCAAAAGCCTTTGCGTTGAAAACGTTGCGCCCGCAGTTGTAAACGGACAGCAGAACGCAAAAATAAATAATGCTTCAAATATAGAATTTTATTGTGAAAAAACAGAAGATTTTTTGAACGGAAGAAAAATAGAAGCCCGCAAAGCCGTCATAATTCTTGACCCGCCCAGAATGGGCCTTCACCCTCTGGCGTGCAAGGCGGTTCTGAAAAGCGGAGTAAAAAATGTTTTGTATATTTCCTGTAATCCCGTAACTTTGGCAGATAACCTCAGGATTTTAAGCCAAAATTACGCGGTAAAAGAAGTCAGCTGTTTTGACTTCTTCCCGCACAGCTCTCACGTTGAAACTTTTGCAGTATTGGAACTTAAATGAATTTAGACCAAATATTATCCTCATTAAACCCCGCGCAGGCGGAGGCCGTTTGCTATAACGGAGGGCCTTGCCTTATAATTGCAGGCGCAGGAACGGGCAAGACAAAAACCCTCACCTGCAAAGTTGCAAAACTTATAGGAGACGGCGTGCCGCCTTCAAGAATTCTTGCGGTTACTTTTACAAACAAAGCCGCGCAGGAAATGCGCGACAGAATAGAAGCGCTTGTGCCCGGCAGCGCCTCGCGCGTTTGGATACACACTTTTCACTCTTTTGCGGTCCGCGTGCTGCGCCAGAACGCCGAAGCGGCAAAACTCAGCAGAGATTTTGTAATTTACGACGAAACCGAACAAAAGAAAATAATCACTTTAGTGCTTGACGAAATGGGTTTGAAAGAAGCCAAGAAAGAAATAAATTCTTATGTGTCAGCCATTTCGCGTGCGAAAGACGACACTCTTGACCCAGAATCTTATTTTATTCACGCACAGACAAGCGGCATTGCAAGACGCATACAAACCGCTGAAATTTACCGCCGCTACCAGCAGAAACTTACCGCCGCGGGCGCGTTGGACTTCGGCGATTTGCTGATGAAAGTGGCCGAACTTCTGCGCGACAATGCAGAGGTGCGCGAAAGATATCAGGATTATTTCCGCTATATTCTGGTTGACGAATATCAGGATACCAACCATACGCAATATGTTTTAACCCGCACGCTGGCCTTTAAGCACAGAAACCTGTGTGTCGTCGGCGACCCGGACCAGTCAATATATTCCTGGCGCGGGGCGGACATACGCAACATTATGGAGTTTGAACACGATTTTAAAGATGCAAAAGTAATCACACTTGAGCAAAATTACCGCTCTACGCAGGTTATTTTGGACGCGGCAAACAAACTGATAAAAAAGAATAAAAACCGCAAAGAAAAAACACTTTTCAGCGACGTAAAATCAGGAGAGCCGATACATCTTGACGAATACGCCACCGAAGGCGACGAAGCAAGAAGGATAGCTTCGCACATACAGGATTTGGTTGAAGACGAAGGTATTTCTTTAGACGACGTTGCAGTCTTTTACCGCACAAACGCCCAGTCAAGAAGTTTTGAAGACGTATTCAGACGCTGCCAGATACCCTACCGCCTTATCGGCGCGGTAAGATTTTACGACAGAAAAGAAATTAAAGACGTTTTGGCTTATGCCAAATTGCTTTTAAATCCCGCCGACACCGTAAGCCTGCTGCGCGTCATAAACACGCCGCGGCGCGGGCTCGGAGATAAAGCGCAGGACGCGCTGATTGATTATTCAAACAAAAATAACGTTCCGCTTTTTACGGCTTTAAAATCTCAGGCTTTTGTAGAAGAAATGACGCCTGCGGCGCGACGCGGAGCAAAAGAATTTATAAACCTTATGGAAGGATTAACGCTTGATATGCAAATGTCAACGCCAGCCGACCTTATGGCAAAACTTGTTGAACTTTCCGGCTACAGACAAAGCATAGAAAACGAAATAGAAAAAGACCCTGAAGCCGCTTCAAGAATAGGCAACATAGACGGCCTTATAAACGCGGTAAAAGAGTACGAAGAACGCTGCCTTAAAGAAGAAACCGAACCCACTTTATCGGGTTATTTGCAGGAAGTTTCGCTGATCAGCGGGGCCGAAGAAGCCCAGCAGGAAGCGCAGAACGGAGCAGTTACCCTTATGACGGTGCACTTGGCAAAAGGGTTGGAATTCCCCGCGGTGTTTGTAACGGGACTGGAAGAAGGAATGTTCCCTTTAAGCGGCCGCGACGACGACGATTTGGAAGAAGAACGCCGCCTTTGTTACGTTGCCATGACTCGCGCTAAAAAATATCTTTTTATGTCTTACTGCGCAACACGCAGAATATTCGGCAAGACTTATTCAAATCTGGCGTCGCGCTTTTTGTTTGACTGCGGTATGATGCAGACGACCGAATACCCGCAGGGAGATTTGCAGCGTAAAGAAATCAGCCCGTATAACCGTTTTAACAAATGGACAAGCCAAAACAGTATGCCTTATGATAATTCTGCAAATTATAAAGAAACAATACCGATGTCGCAGACAAATAACGAGCCGGCTTATCCGCGCCCGCAGGAGCAGCAGCCTGCCCGCAGCGCGGCCGGCGGAGTAAGAACAGGCAGCAGAGTGCGCCACGGCGTCTTCGGCGAAGGCAGAGTTTCGGCAATTTCCGGCTCGGGTGAAGCGGCCAAAATTACGGTTATGTTTGCCAACGGAACCAAAAGAGTTTTCATACTCAAATACGCTCCGCTTGAAATACTGTAAAGCTTGAATTTTAAGGTTATATAAAATTTGTAAAATAAAATTATGGAAATAAATATTGAAGAAATAAAAAAAGTGGCAAAACTTGCCAAATTTGATATTACGGAACAGGAAGCGGAACTTTATACAAAACAGCTTTCCGCCGTGCTGGATTGGGTAAACCAGCTTAAAAATGTTGATACGTCTTCCGTAAAATATAAACTTGAAGTCGCCCCCGCGCGCCAGAGAGAAGATACCCCCGTTTTGAGCCCTTGCGCCAAAGACGTAACGGCCGCATTCAATGAAAGAGAAGATAATTTCCTTAAGGTCAAAAAGGTTTTATAGTTATGAAAACAGCTTTTCAAACAGCAGAAGATATTAAATCAGGCAAAACTACCGCGGTTGAAACGGTAAAAGAAAGCCTGGCCAAAATAAAAGAACTTAACCCTAAAATTAACGCTTTTCTTGAAGTATTTGAAGAAGAAGCTTTGGCAAGAGCAGCAGAAATAGACAAGAAACCCAATAAAGGGCTTCTTGCGGGCGTGCCGATAGCGCTGAAAGACAATATCCTTTTTAAAGGGCACACTGCCTCCTGCGCTTCAAAAATGCTTTCAAATTATAAAGCCGTATACAACGCAACCGTAACCGAACGCCTGCTTGCGCAGGACGCAATTATAATCGGGCGCACGAATATGGACGAATTTGCCATGGGTTCTTCAAACGAAAACTCGGCCTTCGGCCCCGTCAGAAACCCGCTTGATTTGGAACGCGTACCCGGCGGCAGCAGCGGCGGAAGCACGGCGGCCGTTGCAAGCGGAATGGTTTGCGCGGCTCTGGGAAGCGATACGGGCGGCTCAATCCGCCAGCCCGCGGCATTCTGCGGAATAACCGGAATAAAGCCGACTTACGGCAGAGTTTCGCGTTACGGGCTTGTGGCTTTTGCTTCAAGCGCGGACCAGATAGGCCCGCTGACACGCGACGTTCGCGACAGCAAATTGATTTTGAGCATAATATCGGGCGAAGATGACCGAGACAGCACCAGCGCGGACAAACCCGCTTTTGCGAACGCGGATATTGATGCCAAAAAATTGACCGTCGGCATACCCGCGGAATTTTTGGAAGGTTTAAACCCGCAGATTTTAAATGCAATAAACTCGGCCAAAAAAGTTTTGCAGGATAAAGGCGTTGTGTTCAAACCAGTTTCTTTGCCCAACGCAAAATATGCTTCGCCCTGCTATTATATTCTTACCAGCAGCGAGGCAAGTTCTAACCTTGCGCGCTTTGACGGCTTAAGATACGGCACAAAAGATTCTTCAGCAAAAGATTTGGAAGAAACCTATTGCAAGAACCGCGCGAACTTCGGCCCTGAAGTAAAACGCAGAATAATGCTGGGGACTTTCTCCCTTGGCAGCGCCCACGCAGAAGATTATTACCTTAAAGCGCAGGCCGTACGCGAAGTTATAAGAGAAGATTTTATAAAAACATTCAAAGATGTTGATGTCATTTTGACGCCTACGACGCCGAACACGGCTTTCAAAATAGGCGAAAAGATAAACGATATTATTTCTTTGTACCTTTCCGACCTTTATACCGCGCCGGCAAACATTGCGGGCGTGCCCGCGTTAAGCGTGCCGTTTGGGAAAGACGATAAAAATCTGCCCATAGGCATACAATTTTACGGCAACTATTTTGAGGAAAATAAACTTTACGCTTTGGCAAAACTTCTGGAGGCTTAATTATGGTTACGCCGGAGTTTTCTTGCGGAGGAGTTATTCTTGACGGCAACAAAGTGCTTTTGGTGCAGGTTAAAAGCATGAAGGGCCGCAAGATATGGACATTCCCCAAAGGTCATATTGAAGCTGGCGAAACGCCGCGTCAGGCCGCGCTGCGCGAAGTGCTTGAAGAAACAGGTTACCGCGCCGTAATCTTGAGACCGCTTTTAAAAGTACGTTATGCTTTCACGCTGAAAGGCAAATACATAAAAAAAGTTGTGCAGTGGTATCTTATGAAAAAGCTGGGGCGCATAGGCCGCCACGACCCGTCTGAGATTATCGGCATAAATTGGGTTTCACTCAGCAAAGCAAAAGAAATGGTTGAATATCCCAGCGACACGCGCCTGCTTGAAATAGTTGAAGGCGAAAGAGCCGCAATTCTCGCTCGTAAATCTTTAAAATTACCCCTTTAGTTCTTTACCGTTTCCGGTTATCTGTTATTCATTTATTCCGTCAAAAATACGCCAATGCCTTTGCCGTAGAATATCCGCAACTTTGTATTTATTTAATCTTTCAATAAAAAAACATATCAATGCCTTAGTCGTAAAACTCCCGCGGCAAGAAGTTTCTTGCCGATTTCGCGCCGCCGTCGTAATTGTCATTTTTAAGAGATTACAGGGCGGTCTTGTCCGAGAAAAAACCGACAGGTCTTTTACAAAAATCTTTTGTTGGTTTTTGCGAGTTGCCGCCCGCTCTCAAAAATGATAATTACGGGCGCATATGAGGCAAAAACTTCTTCCGCAAAAAAGAGAATATTTTTAAAGTAGTTTTTTTATGTACTTGCTGTTCAATGACAAAATAAATAAAAAGGTAGTTTGCTGTTTTTTCTTGTAGTTCAATGACGAAATAAATAAAGTGTTGTTCTGTACTTGTCGTTAAATAATGAAATAAAATAAAGGAATATAAAAAACCTCCGCTTCAGACGGAGGTTTTTGTGTATTCTTTTTTACAAAAAGAAATTTTATCTCACCTGCAGAAGAGCAAAATGCAAATATTCCGTTTCCGGCATACCCAGTAACACGGGGTGGTCTTTTGCCTGCCCGCGCAGTTCAATCATAACAACTCTTTTGTTGGCTTTTGCGGCAGCCTGTTTGATGATATCAACAAATATTTCTCTTGTGATATGATGAGAACATGTTGAAGTCGCCAAAAGCCCGCCGCTCTTAAGACCTTCAAGCGCCATGCGGTTAAGCTTGACGTAAAGATTAACGGCCTGCGGCAAATTCTTGCGGTTTTTTACAAAAGCAGGCGGGTCAAGCAAAACCATATCGGGCTGCTGCGGCAATTCTTCTTTTACCATTGCCGAAAGCATACGCTCCGCATCGTCCTTATGATACAGACAGGTATCGGATTTCAAGCCGTTAAGCGCAACGTTTTTGTTTGCATATTCCACCGCAGGCGCGGACGAATCCACACCCCATACGGCAGTTGCTCCGTTAAGCGCGGCGGTTATGCCGAAAGAGCCTATATAAGAATACAAATCCAAAACTATTTTTTCTTTAAAAAACGGCTTTAAAAATTCTCTGTTTTCTCTTTGGTCAAAGTAAAAACCTGTTTTCTGTCCGCCATTAAGAGGAACCAGATATTTTATTCCGTTTTCTTCAATTTCGGTTTCCGCAGGAACTTCGCCCGTTATTGTATCTTCCAAAGGCAAATTCTCAAGCGTTCTGAAAGGATTATTGTTTTTGAACATAATGCCTTTGGGCTTAAAAATCTTTTCTGCCGCTTTAATAATATCTTCCTTAAAAGCTTCCATACCCGCAGTAAGAATATCAATAACCAAATAGTCGCCGTATTTATCAATTACAAGACCCGGGAGAAAGTCTGCCTCACCGTAGCACATACGTCCGTATTTGCGCAGGCCGAATTGCTTGCGGAAGGAATACGCGGCATCAAGATTTTGATAAATAAAATCTTTAGGCAAAGGCTCGTCGCCCCTCTGCAATAAACGAACCGATATCAGGCTGTGCGGATTAAAGAACCCTGTGCCCAAAACTTTATCGTCCGAATCCATAACTCTTACAAGCGTGCCAGCGGGTATGCTTGTATCAACCGTTTCCAACTCATTTGAAAATATCCAGCAATGGCCCTTTCTGATTCTCAAATCTTCCTTGGCCTTCATTTTTAATTCTTTCATAACTTTCCGCCTTTTTTAACCAGTTTTATTCCGGCTTTGCACATAGGACAGTTTGCAGGCTCGTAAGTATCCAGCGGATAGCTTAAAAGAGACCTCAACGGTACATTGCCCAAAGCGCCGCAGTTGGAACGATCTACTATCACCGCAACACCTATCGCCTGTGCGTTTAGCATCTTGACCAAGGCGATGGCTTCTTTTATTTTGCGGCCTTTCATCGTAACGTTATCAACTATCAAAACTTTTTCTTCAGGTTTTATATTCATCAAACCTTTCAATTTCATAACGCCGTTATCATAAACGGCAAAAACGGAGCGGGCTTTTTTTATTTTTGCCACTTCCTGCGCCAAAATGGAATTTTCGGCCGTAGGTGCAAGGACAACATCAATTTCTTTATCAAATAAATCCGCAAGAGAAGCGGCTATGCGGCTGGCTATGCCGGGGTATTGCATCACGGCATCGGTTTCTATATAACTTTGTATATGCAATCCGCAGGGGAGCTCAAAATGCCCTTCGGTAAAGGCGTCGTTTTCGCCCAAAATACTTAATATGTCTATATTGTGTTTTTTAAGCATTTTTACTTCTCCTTTATAAACTTTTGTCCCGAAACAAAGGACGTCCTTAAACCTTTTTTGTGCGCGCGTTTTATTTGCTCGCCCGTTTTCTTGGGGCTTAGCATTTCCGTAGTAGGGTTCTTCATATCTCCGTGCGATCTGAAAGCAAGCGCGGGGTCGCCCGAATCGTCAGTCAAATTTTCAGAAAGAGCGCTGTGCTTGGACGTATTTTTAAACATAGTGGCGATATCAAGATCCATCTTTTCGCCGGTCCAATCCACATAACCGCCTATGGTTGCGGCCACAACGCTGCCGTCAACGTAAAAATTATTTATATTCATTTTACCATTGTTAAAGTCTGCAGAAACGGCCATCGTATCAAACGGCGTATCTTTGAGAACCTGGCCCATCTTAAAAGAACCTGCACGTTCCATTCTGTTCATTATCACAAAAGGCTGGAAAGCAATGCCCAAAGCTTCCTGCTTTTCTGCGGCTTCCTGCAATTTATAAATTATTCCGTTTTCAAGTTTTGCGTCTATTCTGCCGCCCAATTTATCCATTCCCGGTGCCATACCGTTAATGCGGAATTCCGCATTAAACTTGCGGCCCGAAAGTATAGGGCACGTAAAATGTTCGGCATATAAAAATCCGCTGAAATTAGGCATAAACTTAGGCAAATCAGCCTTAAAATTATGCAGCCACGCCAAAGTGCCGGTCTCTTTTGGAGAAGGTTTATATTTCGGGTTTATTGCACGGACGAAATCTTCAACGGTATCGGCAATTTCCATAGGGTCAAAAGTGCTTAAGTATAAATCTGCGCGTATCATTCTGTCCTGCGGCTTGCGCATATTGAATATTGCAACACGCATACGCATACGCTTGTCGTTAAACATCGCGCTGCTGAGATACGAAGCAAAACTTTGTCTGTTTTTATCATAACTGATTGCGCCGTTTATCCTTGACACCGTCTGCCGCCCGACTTTGAATACGCCGTCGTTAATATCAGCGCGCGTCATATTAAGATTGTCCGCCGCTTCGTATTTGCCGTACATATTTTCAAAGGTAAAATTACCTACCTTTGAAGACAATCCTTTGAAAGATGTCCAAAGAGCGGGCACGGTAAAATGTCCGTCAGAATAAACCAAACTTCCCGATGCCGAAGCTTTGCCCTTAAGGTTATACTTCTGCCAAAGGCCGAAATAATCCGAAGATGCCAAATCAAATTCTCCGGTTGCAAAATTACCTTTAAAAACGGAAGGCGAAACCTGCAAATCCAAATCACCGGTAAAATTGAGGTTCATATCTTTGTTTTTAAGTTTCAACATTGAAAAAGTTATCTTCTTAAAATTATTTTCAAATTTCAAATCGGCTTCGGCTTCCGTCGCGGGAATCATAAAGCTCAGCGGCTTTGGCATAAGCAGAGAAACGTCGCCGTAAGAGAAAGCGGGAACTGACATTTTTAAAGCGACTTGCGGAGCGGTAAAATCATTGGCGGAAAGGGTAAGCGTAATAGGCTCTTTAAAAGCGCCCAGCGACGCTTTTGTATTTTCAAGCGACATCTGCGAAAGTTTGAAATTAGCAAGATTAACTTTTCCTTTGGCGCGGACTTCAGTTTCGGTTATTCTGTCTTTAATTTTATTTCTCAGCACAAAACTGAGGCTGTAATCCGTCGGAGCGTTAAACTTAAGATTATAAAAATGAATATTTATGCCGTTTAAAGAATGACTTACATCCTGCCCCAAATCACGATAGCTGAGCGTGCCGTTTTTTATAATCCAGTCTTCAACCACTACTCGGAAAGAATGCCCGGCGGCAGAAACCGCATCAAATTGCTGCCCGCTGCTGCTTTGCCTGCTTGAGGTTTTGAAATCAGGGATATTAAGCATTCCGCTGTCATCTTTAATTATGTTTATAACGGGGTTTTGCAAAACTACTTCTTTAATTTCTATCTCATTTTTCAAAAGAGGCAAAAGGTTATAGCGTATTATAACCGAATCTGCCGAAAGGAAATTATCATATCCGTTAAGCCTTGTATCGGCCACTTTAAGATTTTTTATTTCAACGCTGTTTATTGAAACAAGTTTAATTGACCCTATCACCACAGGCCGCTGAAAGCTGTTTTGCAGTTCGCGCGCTATGGCCGCGCCGATATTATCGGCATTAAAATATTTTAAAGCTACAAACCAGGCGATGCTGGTGGCCAGAACAAACAAAACCGTTATAAGAAATATAAGCCTTATTATGTTCTTTATGCAAAAATGCAAAACCAAAAAAAGATATTTAAAAAATTTCTTAATCATTATTTTGCCGCCGCCCATCTTATGAAGTTTGCGGCATAATATCCGGCGTTGCGCCAGAATATCATTGTGTTATTAAAGATATCCGTACAAATTTGTTTTATCGGCAATAACCCGGGGAAACAAAACTCTATCAGCGCAATAAGTATTATCGCGTTAAACAAAATTATTATTGAAAAAGAGAAAATGCTTCCGCCCGCAAGTTTTATATCGGGCTGTTTGACTTCCGTCAAAGCTTTGTAGGTATGTATAAAATGCATAACCGAAAAGAAACCGACAAGAGCTATAACCGTATTTCTGTAAATCGTAAGCGGATAAAACAAACCCGCTATAAAATAAACAAGCATTGTTAAAACGGCATAAAACGGAATGATGTACGGGGCAAGAACAATAAACACGTTAGCGCCAGAAACTTTTACGCTGCCGCTGTCCTGTTTGACGTTGACGCTGCTCACTTTGTAGCCGCATATAAGCGCGGCAAGCGCGTGAGTGGCCTCATGCGCCAAAACGTAAAAACGCGAAAAATCGTAAACAAAAAAATGCAGTACGGCATAAAGCCCGCCGCCCAGCAAAAAGAAAACTGTAACATTATAAGCCTTAAACAAAGCCGCGGCAACGCCGAACAAGCCCACCATTACAAAAAATGTGGTCGGCAAAAGAATAAGACCTATAAAAAATTTAACTATATTCCCCATAAATTAAAACTTTTCAATCCATTGCCGCGTCATATACTGATTTTTGGCCAGCGACAATATTTTATCCGTTTCTTCCGTGCTAAGACCGCGCTGAATATAAGCCGAAGCCCCAAGATATTTTAAAACCGCTTTTTTTACCGCCGAAACGCAAAGCGCATTGCCCCTTATCCCAGAAGACTGCAAACTGCCCTGGTATAAAACCCTTGAGCCGAAACGTCTTATAGCTCCGCCCAAAATTTTATCACCCGAAGAATTAAGCAAATCATCTTTGACGGGATTTTGGAAACAGCTCAAAGCGTTTCCGCCGGCAGCGGGACGGTAATCGCTTGCGCTTTCGTAAGCCGATATTCCCGTTTTGATTTGCAAAAGTTCCTCTTTTATAAATCCGTGCAAAGCCGCATAAATAACGCGCGGGTTTTCAAGCATCGGACTGTTGAAAACCAAAGAGAAAGTCAAATCGTCCTTATGCAAAACTATGCCGCCGCCCGTCGGGCGTCTGGTATATTCTTCAATGCCCGCACTTTCAAGCTGCGCGCGTACGGATTTTACAAATTGCGCGTAACCGAACGTTGCGGAAGGTTTTTCCCGCCAGTTAAAGAACCTCAAAAAATTGCCTTCTTCGGGCCCCGTTGCAAAAAGCTCGTCTGCCGCCATGTGGGCAAAAACGTCAAACGGAGCCGTGTTCAGAAGAGTGCAGTTTACCATCTCAGGTTCGGTTCTCTTGCCGCGCTGACCTCGTCAATTCTCTTTACGGGGCAGCTGCGCGGCGCCGCGTGCAAACTCTGGGGGTCTTTAAGAGCCTCGTTATAAATTTCAATCATAGCGTCGGCAAAAGCGTCAAGCGTTTCTTTGCTTTCCGTTTCCGTCGGCTCAATCATTATGGCTTCGGGCACAAGCAGCGGGAAGTATATCGTCGGCGCGTGAAAGCCCAAATCAAGCAATCTCTTTGCCACGTCAATGGTTTTAAGCTGAGGTAATTTTTCTTTATCAATGCTAAGCACGCATTCATGCATACAAATGCGGTTGAAGAACGCGGGGAAATAATTTGCCAGCCGCGCGCGAACGTAATTTGCGTTAAGCACGGCGTTCTGCGCTATGGTTTTAAGCGTTTTGCCGTCAAACTGCCTCATATAGCAATAAGCGCGTATAACAATGGCGATATTGCCGTAAAAACTCTTTATTGCGCCGATGCTTTTTTTGTTTTTTGCAATAAATTTATATTCTTTGCCGTCAAAAGCGACACGCGGCAAAGGCAAAAAGTCCAAAAGTTCGGGTTTTACTCCGACTGCGCCTGCGCCCGGCCCGCCCCCGCCGTGAGGCGTGGCAAGCGTTTTGTGCAGGTTAATGTGCATAATATCAACACCCATATCAACGGGTTTTACTATGCCGATTAAAGCGTTGAGGTTTGCTCCGTCCATATATAAAAGCGTACCGTTTGCGTGGACCAAAGAAGCAATTTCTTTTATGTCCTTCTCAAACAATCCGACAGTGTTGGGTATGGTCAGCATCAAAAGCGCGGTGTGCGGGTTTAAAGCTTTTTTAAGTTCTTCAATATCAACTCTGCCGTCGGGCGCGGATTTAATGTTTATTACCTTGCAGCCGCACATTGCGGCGGTTGCAGGGTTTGTTCCGTGCGCGGTATCGGGGACTATGATCTCATTTCTTGCTTTATCTTTCCTGAAATTGTGATATGCCCTTGCAATCAAAGCGCCCGTAAATTCGCCGTGAGCGCCCGCAGAAGGCTGCAAAGTAAATCCGGCAAGGCCCGTAATCTCTTTGAGCATATCTTCAACTTTGTAAATAATTTCAAGCGTGCCCTGCGCGTAACGCGCGGGAGTGCACGGGTGAAGAGAAGAAAAATTTTCAAGCGAGCATAAAGCGTCGTAAGCTTTGGGGTTATACTTCATCGTGCAGGAACCCAAAGGATAGAAATGCGTATCAAGGCAATAATTAAGCCTTGAAAGATTCGTAAAATGCCTGACGGTATCAAATTCGCTCAGCGCGGGAAGGCGCGGAGTATCGGTTCTGATAAGGTTTTGCGGCAAATACACAGAAACATCTTTGGCGGCGGGCGCAAAAGTTACGCCGCGGCGGCCTGCTGAAGATTTTTCTATAGAAAGTTTATTGTGGGGATATGAGTTCATATTATTTTGCCCCCTTTAACACATTAACAAAAGCTTCAATATCCTGCGCGGTTTTTGTTTCCGTCGCGCAGACCAGAAGTTCGTTTTTAAAATCCTTTGAAACAAGCCCCAGGTCAAAGCCTGCAAGCACGCCTTTTTTTGCGGCGTATTTTATTACGCGCGCGGCGGCAACGGGGCATTTAACGACAAATTCGTTAAAGAACGGGGCCGAATATTTGATTGAATATCCTTCAAGACCCGCAATTTTATCTCTAAGAATATGCGCGTTTTCAACATTGAGAGAAGCAACTTCTTTTAAGCCCTGCGCTCCCAAAAGCGTAAGATAAACAGCCGCGTTTAAAGCGCATAAAGCCTGGTTGGAACAAATGTTTGAAGACGCTCTTTCTCTTCTTATATGCTGCTCGCGCGCCTGCAAAGTGAGCACAAAAGCGCGTTTGCCGTCTGCGTCTTTGCTCATGCCGCAGATGCGGCCCGGAACATACCTTACATATTCTTTTTTACAGGTAAAAATACCCAGGCCCGGCCCGCCGAAGTTCATTGCATTGCCAAGGGCTTGGCCTTCGGCAACGGCAAAATCCGCGCCGTAGGTGCCGGGTGCGGCAAGAACGCCTAAACTTATCGGGTTAACCTGCGCTATCAAAAGAAGTCCGGTTTCTTTTACAACTTTGCTGACGCTTTGCGCGTCTTCTATAAGACCGTAAAAATTGGGGGTGGGCAAAACAAAAGCCGCAACGTCCTGCGCGGCTGCTTTTTGCTTTAAATCTTCAATATCGGTAAGGCCGTCTTTCAGATTGACTTCCTGCAATTTGACCGAACCGTTTATATTCAGATATGTATGCAAAACTTTTTTATATTCTGGGTTCAGCGCGGAAGAAATTAAAACTTTATTTTTGCCCTTTACGCGCGCCGCGGCTGAAACAGCTTCCGCCAAGGCGGTTGCGCCGTCATAATGGGACGCGTTTGAAACGTCCATATCAAACAAAGCGCAGATACAGCTTTGATATTCGTAAATCGCCTGCAAGGTTCCCTGGCTGACTTCCGCCTGATAAGGCGTATAAGCCGTCAAAAATTCACCGCGTGAACTTATTGCGTTAACCGCGGCGGGAATGAAATGCTCGTAAATTCCGGCTCCGGCAAAATTTAAAAGCGGCTTATTTTTTGCCGCCAGATTTTTAACGTTACGCGTCAAAGCGGCCTCGTCAAGAGCCTGCGGCAAATTAAAATCAGCTTTGCGCAGTTCCTGCGGGATATCTGCAAATAAATCTTCAATGCCGTTTACGCCTATGGTGTGCAGCATCTGCTTTTGGTTGTCTTCCGTATTCGGGCTGAACATATTATCCTCTTAAAACTTTACCCCTGAGCTTAACCGTAAAGGCAAGCCCAAGGGCAAAGACAAATTTTTTAAAACGTCTTAAAACGTTGCTTTATAATCTTCAAACGATAAAAGTTTATCCGCTTCCGCGGGGTTTGAAATTTTAATTTTGAACATCCAGCCTTCCCCGTGGGGAGCTTTATTCAAAAGAGAAGGGTCCGATGTTACGGCTTCGTTGACTTCCGTAACTTCACCGGAAAGAGGAGCAAAGAAATCAGAGGCGGATTTAACCGATTCTATAACCGCGCATCTTTTGCCTACCTCAATTTTCTGGCCGACTTTGGGCAGCTCCACAAAAACGATATCACTGATTTCGTGTTGGGCGTGATCGCTTATACCGCAGACGGCATTGCCGCCTTCAATGAATGCCCACTCGTGGGTTTTGCTGAATTTGCACTTTTCCTGATTGTACATTTGGCACCTCTCCGCTTAAACTTTATTTTTATAAAACGGCATCTTTACTGCTTTGGCGGCAATTTTTCTGCCGCGGACTTCAATTTCGGCCTCATCGCCTTCCTTCATATCTGCGGGCGCATAACCAGCGCAAATACACTTAAACAAAGGCGAATAAGTTGCGCTTGTAAGCACGCCGATTTCCTTTCCGTCTTTAAAAATTTTGCAGCCTTCCCTTGCAATTCCCGCGCCCGTCAAAACAAATCCTGTCCACTTCTTTTCAACGCCGCGCTCTTTCTGTGCAAGCAAGGCTTTCTTGCCGATAAAATCTTCGGCCTTATTAAATTTTACCACCCAGCCGCAGGAGGCTTCAAACGGAGTTTTGCTTTCGTCCATATCGCTGCCCGAAAGCAGATATCCCGCCTCTAAGCGCAGGACGTCGCGGGCACCCAGCCCGCAAGGCTTAAATCCGTTTGCGACAGACCATTCAAAAAGTTTTATTACGGTTTGCGCGGGTCCCATAATTTCAACGCCGTCTTCGCCTGTGTATCCCGTGCGGGTTATATAACAATCCGCGCCGAAAATCTTTGCGCTTTTTATATTGAAACGCGGCAAAGATTTGATATCTTTATCCAAAGCTTCAAGGATATCAAGGCTTTTGGGGCCCTGCAGGGCAACCATACTGTAATCGTCCGAAGAATCAGTAACTTTTACGTTAAAATTCTTGGCCTGAAGTTTGAACCATTCAAAATCTTTAAATCTGGTGGCCGAATTTACGACAACCAAAAACTTATCCGCGGCAAGACAGAAAGCAATTACGTCGTCTATAACTCCGCCTTGTTCGTTTACGACGTGGGAATAAGTACCTTTGGCGGGAATATTCTTAAAATTGTTTGTCCCGACAGTCTGCAAAAATTTATAAGCGTCGGGCCCTTCAAAAAACACCTGGCCCATATGCGAAACGTCAAAAACGCCTGCCGCCTGACGCACCGCATTATGTTCGGCAATGATGCTTTCGTACTGAACGGGCAGAAGCCAGCCGTGGAAATCAACCATCTTGCCCCCGGCCTTCAGGCAAACGTCATAAAGAGCAGTTTTTTTGAGCGAATTTTCCATAAGTTCTCCGGTCCCACAATTATATAATATTACTCCCAGCCTTCCGCCTTGGCGTAAGATACTATGCCGTCTTTAATAAAATGCGCAATTTCGTCGCGGGCATCGGGGTCCGTAAGCCTCTTCCTGTCGGAGTTATTGCTGATGTATCCCATTTCAACAAGAACTGCGGGTATCTGCACGCCTCTTAAAACATAAAAGTTTGCCTGTTTGATACTGTTATCATAAACGTTTATGCCCAAATCAACCGCGCGCGCACCGACGGAGTTGCGTATATGCCCCGCAAGCTTGGAGCTTTCGTTAATATTCTCGTTCTTGGCAAGAGATTTCAAAAGCAAATCGGCAAAGCTTACTTTTGCATTTTGTTTGCCGTCGTATTTCAACGCTTCGTTTTCCAGCTCGGCGGTTTCGGCCGCTTCGGCGTCGGAAGCGCTGTCTGACCTGAAGTAAACTTCAAACCCGTTCAAAGACGGACGCTTGGCCGCGTTTGAGTGGATTGAAACAAATATGTCCGCCTTAAACTCGTTGGCAAGCGCAGGTCTGCCGCCCAAAGTAACAAAGGTATCGTCCGCACGCGAAAGTTTGGCTTCAAAATTGCCGTCTTTTTCAAACAAATCGTAAAGACGCTTTGCAACGTCAAGGTTAATGTCTTTTTCCATAATGCCGTTGCGCATCGCGCCAGTATCTTTGCCGCCGTGGCCCGGGTCAATCAAAATTCTTGCCTTATGAGTATGCTTTACGGGCGGTTTATCTATAACCGTAGCAATTGCAGGCGGAGGATTGAGCGGTTTTATAACTGTAACGGGCTCGCCTGATTTTATAACGGTATCTTGCCTTTCGGTAACGGGTAAACCGGAAAAGAAATCTTCGCTTTTAACCGCTTCTTCTTTAGGAGCGGTTGACGCAGTATCGGAAATCGGCGTAAATTCCGGCTTATCTTTTGTAACGCTCGGGGCAGGCAAAGGCGCTTCCGTCTTAGCGGCAGGCGTTTCTGCTTGCGCGGGCGCAGGCGCCGCTTTGGGCGCTTCCTTTTTTGAAGAAGCCGTAAAAACAAGTTCCGAATCGTTTTCTTCAAACTCCCACGAAGCCGCATTCCTGCTTAAAAGTATCAGCAGACTTACGCCGTTATAGTGTTGGGTAAGTTTAAGATATTTGATAAATTTATTTCTTTCCTGATAAATCTCTTCCCTCTTAACCGTGGCTTTTGGGAAAAAGACTTCAACCTTTTCTTTGTCGCCTTTAACCTGGCGTTTTACTTCGCCCTTTTCTTCAAAAAATATTTTGGCGGACGACGACGTAAAACTTTTTGATTTCAGAGAAATGTTAAATCTTTTCTCAATTATAATCTTCCCTTTTTCATAAGAAACGCTGAGGCCTGCGGCATTTTCGCCCGCGCCGCCCGCCGTAAAAAAGCTGAGAGGCACAAATAAAGAAGATGCTTTTGCATAAGGCGCAGAAGACAAATTTTTTTCTTTTCCGTTTGTCTGCACAGAACTCTTGCCCGCGCGGAACACGCAGAAAAATCCGTCTTTGCCGCGTATATTAAGCTGCGCCGAACGCCCGAACCATGTCGTCTGGATTCTTAGGATTCTTGCAAGCTCAGGAGCGGAAACAAAAGTTTCTCCGCTTTGGTATGCGGTGGTAACATAACCTTCGTTTTTGCCCAAAGAAATCACTTCCGTTCTGTCCTCGCAAAACGCGGTAAAAGAAATAAAAAGGATCAGAAAGGCTGCAAAAAATTTTTTAAGCATTGACGCGGACCTCCGACGAAGGATTGTATTTGATATCCGAATCTGCCATCACGGCATAACGGTTATTGTTAAGCCACTTGCGGTGTTCTTTGTAATCCGGCGAATAAACTGCGACGGAAGCCCAGTATTCTTCGCCGTGATTAAAATGAATCAAGTGGGAAAGTTCGTGAATTATGAGATAATCAATAATAATTTTAGGCATTTTTATGATACGGTAAGAAAAATTTAAATTATGTTTTTGCGAGCAGCTGGCCCACATTGTTTTTTGGTCTTTTATAACGATATTGTTAAATTCAACGCCGATTTTCTGCGCCCATTCTTTAGTTTTGACAGGCAAAATTGCCTTGGCCTGTTCCTTAAGCCATTCTTCCGCCATTGCGGAAAGATTTTCCGCAGGGTTATTTATTGTAAACAACAGCACGCCGTCCTGTAAAACAACAGAATTTTTTGCGGCAGGGTCCGACTTTATCTTTGTTTCCAGCAAATCGCCCATATAAAGCACTTTGCCGCTGTTTTCATGCCCTTCGGAAGACTGTTCTTTTGAGCTGAAAACTTCAGGCAGGTCGCTTTTAAGCTTTTCTATAAAAAGCTTAACGTCACTGATTGTCGTTTCTATATCAATATCGGCCATAGTTATATTTTATAAAATTATACAAGTAAAAAAGGGGGGCTTAAAAGCCCCCCTTTATAATCAGATTTTTCAGGTTTATTTACAGACGGTTACAACCCCCGATCCGGCGCCCTTAAGGATTAAATACATCAAACACAAACCTCCGATAATACAGTTAATACCTGTTATTTACGGAAGGATCCCAAAGAGCCTGCCCGTCTTTGCAAACCACTTCACCTTGTGTACATTCGCTTATAGTATAAGAGAATGTGGCAAAATAACGGCCGCAACTTATATCGCTGCATAACGCTATACAAGGTCTGTTTGAACTGCTGCTTGTACAAGTATTCCCAGGCCTGTTAGCAGGGCTGCAATATTGGTATGGGACAACTTTGCCGACTTCAGACATACAATTTAGTCCGCATCCGTCTGAATTGTTTGAATAAGGCACGTCTACAGTATAAGTTTGAGCGTCTCCGACTTGAGTCCACTTAGAAGTCCCTGCAGTACATTTTTTGCCCCAACATCTGGTATCAGTTCTTGGCGTTTGGTAAGAGCAGCAAGTTCCGTTAAAAAAGTAATCATAGCTTCCCGGGCATTCGCATCTTGTGCCGTCCCAATATGTTTTAGGGCTGCCGCACTCGCAACCGGATTCATCACCTTTATCCCATACGCAGGAAGAGGTACAAGTATAAACTTTGCTGCCGGAGCGTCCGCCTGAACATGTAGTGCTGTTTTTCTGACCCGGTTCGCAAGTTCCGCCGCCGCTGCACGCAGTCCATTCACCGGTCCGCCAGCTGCCGGTTGAAGTATCACAGGTTACCGTTCTCGTTTGCGTTCCCATGCTGCAATTGCCGCAAGTTTGGCTTGTTGAAGGTTTTGAAGAAGGATTGCAATCTCCGCCCGATGTACCGGAACAGCTTCCCCATACGCAGCTTGAAGAACAAGTTTGCGTTCCTCCGCTTGAACAGCTTTGCGTTGTTCCCGCAACACAAGCTCCTCCGCCGCTGCATGCGCCCCATGTTCCCGTCTGCCAGCTGCCGTTTGAAGTATCACATGTTACCGTTCTTGTTTGTGTTCCTAAATTACAATTGCCGCAAGCTTGGCTTTCGGCAGGTTTACTTCCGCTGCAAGGTGTTGAACCGCCGCTGCAAGCGCTCCATGCTCCGCACGCTCCCCCGGAACAGCTTGCGCTGCAATATCTTGTTTGTGTTCCGCCGTTGCCGCAGCTTTGGCTTGTAGGCTGTGTTTGTGTGGGTGAGTAACAACTGTTACCGTCCGTACAACCCAGATTACAAGAACAGTTGCAAGTTCCTTCGTCCAGTGTATATCCGCCTTTGCAACTCTTTGAGCCGCAGTTGCACACTTCTTCCGAGCTCCCTATTATATCTCCAAAGCTTTTGCACACGTTTCCGGTACAGCCTATGCCGCTGGTTTCGTATCCCGTTGACATCGTAAAACTGTTATTCCCTTTTTGGTATTTGGCGCTTATGCAATTCTTTTCCGTATTCAGCTTTACCGTATAGTCATTTACTTTCAATTCCTGTCCGCTTACCACTTCCTGCGCTTTATCAGTTGTCAACTGCCCCATTTTGCTGAAATCCGTATAATATTCCCTGT